>ERZ773070.529-NODE-529-length-27909-cov-12.854958_pt1 | contig 27909 bp, 47 predicted proteins | sample MGYA00580618_ERZ773070 | MGnify/ENA primary metagenome ERZ773070 (study PRJEB29015, sample SAMEA2738023) | human oral metagenome | biome: human oral; feature: human-associated habitat; material: dental | place: China | collected 2019 ... | reverse complement strand
CGTCGTTGCGCACCAGCACGGCCTCACCGTTGATGTCGAAGCTCTCGAACTTGAAAGCGCCCGTCCCGATGGGGAACTTGGAATCCTTGGCAGAGGTGTCGACGATAACCGAGTTGTAGTGCACCAGGCTGGACGGCAGGGCCGGGTAGACGGTTTCGGTGACGATTTTCAACGTGTACTGGTCCGTCGCCTCGATGGACTGGACCCGCAGCGCCTTCTTGATGCCGGGGTTGACGGCTATTGAGTTCTCGAGGCTGGCCTTGACCTTCTCAGCGGTCATCTCGGTGCCGTTGTGGAACTTGACACCCTTGCGGAGGGTGAAGGTCCAGTTCTGGGCGTCGCTGGTCTCCCACTTCTCGGCCAGCCAGGGGCGGATCTGCAGGGTCTGGGGATCAACGCCCACAAGGGTCTCGACCGTTCCGGAGTTGAATATGAAGGCGGTCTCGTTCTGATGGGCGTCGGTGCTCTTGGCAGCGAGGACGGTGATGAGCCTCAGGGTCTTGCCCTCCGTGGACGCCTGGTTCGAGGGAAGACCACAGGCGCTGAAAAGCAGGGTGACGGCGGTCAGTGCCGCAGCCAGCCACGTGGCGGGTCGTTTGAGCATTGTCGGGTGCAGCCTTTCATTGGGTAGCGGCGTTGGGTGGTGCTCAGGTTGTTCGACGGTGCTGCCACGATTGCTCCATCACGATGATTCCGCGAGATGCGCAGAGTGCACCCGGGACATCGCCGCTCCGAAGCTTGACCGCGAAGCTCGTCGACGTCGCGAACCGGCTGTCTTCGGACTCAGGATCGCCCTTCCCCGGCACCTTCCCGGGATTTCTCCCAGTGGCCTGCTGCCGGTCTCGTCACCTTCACCGCTGCGCGTCAGTCCCGGATTTTCACCGGGTTCCGTGGCGAGTGAGACCACTCACCACCAGTTCGCAAGCTGAGCGTAACATGAGATTGATACATACCTCTACTATAACGAGAATCGGTATCAATTTACTTGCGCCGCTGGCCATTGTCGGTTGCGATTCTCATCACCTCGTCATGCTGACCAAGGTCAGGAACCCCAGTATCAACCGCAGCAACGACAGGAACCCCAGAACTATCCCGAGGGTCGCGAGACCGCGACCACCCGTTCCGGTTTCACCTGCGCTCGACCTGCCCTTGACCCCGCACACGATCGCGATGACACCGGTGACGCCAAACAACGGGAACAGGAGGGCGATGACCCCCGCGATGGCGCTGCCCACACACATCGAGTCAGTTCCCGCTTGCCGGGGCGAGTAGGGGTTGCTGTCACTGTGGCTCGATCCCCAGGACGTGCTGCTCCCGCACTCGGAGCAGAACTTACTGCTCGATGAGATTTGTTCGCCACATTCCTTGCAGTACATGGGATTTCCTCGGATCAGATTTCCTTGGCAACTTCGCCGGGAAGCGTTCTTGAAAGAGGTTAACAGAGGCCCCGCTCATGGGTGTGGGACCGGAGTCAGGTGGCGCGGAAATGTTTCAAGACTCCCAGAACTCAGGTTTCCGGCATCGTGTGGGCCTAGCTGGACTTGAACCAGCGACCTCATCCTTATCAGGGGGCCGTCGCCCCTAGTCAAGTCGACCCGGGTATGGAAACGGTACGGCTATTCGCCCCCGATCAGAGCACCCATCCGCCGGCCTACATCATCCAGCGACCCATCGAACAGGTGTGTGTAGATACCGAGCGTCATCGCAGCCGAGGCGTGTCCGAGCGCGGCCTGCACCTCCCGGACGCTCGCGCCCGACGCCACCATGAGCGACGCCGCGGTGTGCCGCAGATCATGCACGTGCATGCCGGGCCTGCCGATGGCCGCCGCGGCCGGCCGGAACACGCGCCTGCGCCAGTTCCCGATGTCAACCCTGCTGCCCGAGGGGGAGCGGAACAGCGGCCCCTCCCGATCGAGGTCGAGCTTCTGCAGGACGGCAACGGGGACCGGCACCTCCCGGCTGCGACCGGACTTCGCGCGGCGAACGATCAGGCGGCGCCGCGACGCATCCACGTCCCCGACGTCGAGGGCGCGGCACTCCCCTATCCGTATTCCCGTGGTGCCGAGCAGCCACACCATCGCGCCATATTCGCCAGCCGCCACGGCCAAGGCCCGCAACTCAGTCACCGTGAGATATTCCGGTGCGCGCCGCTGAACCCTACCGGGGGTGAGACCAACGGCCGGATTGGTCGCGAGCGCCCCCCGGTCCACCGCCACCTGAAGGGTTCCACGCAGCGCCTGGAGAACGCGGGCCCTGGTCTGCTGCGCCATCGGCTCCAGTCGCAGTTCGTCGCGGGAGCCGTGCTGGACCTGGAGGGAGGCGAGCCAGGTCTGTAGATCGGGGGTGCGTACCTGGCTGACCGGCGCGTCGCCCCAGCCTGCGCGAATGTGCTGGGCGGCGGCCTGAAGGGAGGAGCGGTATCCGGCGGACAGGTGGACTCGGCCCGCGAGGTAGACGTCGAGGCAGTCGGCGACGGTCAGTCCGCGTGCCGCCGGGTTCGCGGGGCTGGGCTGGTTCCACAGCCGCCGCTCCCACTCGACGGCATCGGCCTTGGTGCTGAACGCCTTCGTGGGGTGTCCGGGCACGCTGACCCGCCACCGTTTGCCGCGCCCATACCGGGCCGTCCGCCGCCTGCCGGCACCCATCCACAGATCCTGCACCGCCACCGTCGCCCCTTCCGACAGGGACAGCATGGCAGCAGGCACCGACAAAATCGCAGAAGGTGCAACAAAGCGGGGAATAATATTCCATTTCGCCCCTGCGAGCCGGATTTACGCGCCCTCGAGGTGATGCCCGAGGCGGCGACGAAGTGCCTCAACCTCGGCCGCGGCCAGGTTCCGCAGCAAAGCCTCCAGCGTCGGCGGATCGACGTCGAGTTCCTCCGCAGCAACTGCGGGGTGCAGCGACCACGCGAGAGCCTCCCCCAAAGCGTCGAGTGGGATCAGGCGACGGGCCGCCTCCGCATTGACGGCGGCCTCCTCGCGTGCGGTCGCCCAGCGTGGGAACGGACCGCGCTCGGCATGCACAAGTTCATGCGTGAGCGTGCAACGCTCCTCGATCCTGCTCAGTTTGATGTCGAGCAGGATCGTCCTGCGATTCCACCGGCACATTCCTCGTGCCGGCATCGCCGCGAAATCCACCGACCATCCGGCCGGGACCTCCCCCCACGGGTCGTAAGCCACGCGGGAAAGTGTGACGGCTGGGGGTGACAATTTTCGGGGCTCAGCGATTGCCCTTCCCGAAAACCTCGTAGCAGCGGCGCAGCCGACGCAGGCAATGCATCACGGCCAGCGCGAAGTTGATCACGAGCGCGCAGATCACCCAGTTGGAGGCTGCCCGCGCCCACGCGGGAAGCGGATCCCAAACCTGTTCCTGCACGAGCAGGAGACCTGCGGCAAGGAAGCCGGCGGCGATCGCGTAGCTGGTGGCGTAGTAGGCGTAATCAAGGTTGAGGCAGTCGCGATCCCCTGGGGCGGCGCGCTTGTCCTCCCCGCGTCGCACACGCCCCCGGAGGTCGATGAGCAGAACCAGCATGGAGAACAGGAGACCCGCCAGGATCGAGACGACGCTGATCACCTGCGACTTCGCCACTGGGAAATCGGCCAGCAAGGCGACGGCGCCCAAAGCGATTGGTAAAGCAATATGCCCCGTGGCGGCTTTCCATGCATTGCGCCCATCCGCCAGGGCCAGCCAGTAGTCGGAAAAGAAGCCGGCCATGATTCACCTCACTCCTGAAGTCGCGAAACCCATTCGGGCTGATAGGTCAATCCTACCTGATCGCACACCCTCTGAGCATTCTCAATGCAGCACTTTATGAAATCATTGTCATCCAGTTGATCATCCAGCACCGCCTGCACCCTGGGGAGCTTCCCGTCCCCGACAGCGAATTTTGCAACACGCCCATCCAGAGCGACTTCTAGAAATAACCGGTCGCCATCCTCGTGCTCAATGCCTATCAACTCGTTTGCCCTGCTCGCATCCTTGAGAACCTCTTCAAGAATCTTCTTCCCGAAGAACTTGCCCCTCTGGGCGCGCATTGCATATTCGAATGCACCGAGATTCTCCACGTCGGGAGAGGTCGTCCCGGAAGGGCCGCGATACCTCTTGACCTGAATCACCTTGAGATCGCCGGACTCGAGCCAGGGGTCGGCGTCCTGCATCCACGTCTGCTTCCAGGTCGCCCCCGTACCCTTCTCCAGCCAGGTCTGCTTCAGCTGCCCCACCAGGTCCAGGCCGGCAGATCCGCGCCCGGTGGAGCGCTCGATGAACGCGAAGGCGTGCAGGCCGACATCGGGCACCAGGACCAGCATCCGAGTGGCGGCCGTGGTCGCATGATCCGGCTCCAGTGTGAACGCCACGGAGGAATCACGGCGATCCACAACCTCCCCGGACTCGCCATAGGCCCCCGCCGCGGCCTTCACCAGCAGACTCCGCCCACCCGCCCTGCGCACGTCATTCACGCGGACCCACCGTTGCTTCTCCTTCTTGTCGAACGACGCTCCGACCGGCAGGATTTTCTCCACGAAAACCAGCACGTCAATTCCCAGGACATCGTTCGGCTGGTAGTCCTGACGGTTCTTTTTGTGGACTCGGGCGGTGTGATATGTCCAGTCATCGATCAGTAGCGTCCTTGCCACAATCCCTCCCCCTTCATTTTGTTGCCATTGCGGATAGCAAGTCAACGAAAACGTTTGGCCGCTTTCCGGATCTGGTCAGCAAATTTGTAGATGTCTGCTGGCTTGTCAATGGGATGCCTGGCTTCCTTCTTGTCTTCGTCGAACAAGCCAAGATATTTCACCGAGGTCGCGTTGAAACGTAGACGGCAAAGAGGTTTGCGGTTGTTGTCATCAATGAGAACTCCACAGTAGGATTTTGTGTCTCGCATGATGATTCTTTCTGGTTCGATCTCGGCCACGGCGATGGCTCGGACGATGTTGTAGCCTTCCAGTTCCTCCAGGGTCGTCTCGACGCCATCGGGGTGCTGTTCCTGCGCCCCGGGGTCTTCCGGCTCCTCCGCCGGGGTCGCGGCAGGGATCACTGGGGCCTGGCCTTGGAGTGCGTTCTTTAGGCGCTCGTTGACTTGGTCCCCGAGCCACTGGGCGCATGCCTTTGCGATGAGGGGCCGGAAGAACTCTTTCACCTTGACGGTCGCGGAGCGTTCATAAACATGTGAGATCAGTAGCCGTTCGAAGTCCTCGCTCGGCTCCTTGAACAGCCTTCCGATTTCGCGCTTCAAACTTGAAACGTATTTGAGTTCCTCGGCGGCGCTGAGGACGGAGTCGAGGTCGAAGGCGGGCTTGGTGAGTTTCTTCAGCTCGGGCAACGTGTGTGGGTCCACATCCGCCAAGTCGAGTTGCAGGAAGGGCCGCTCGTCCATGCGGTTTGGACGGTCCAAGTCGGTGAAGAAGTGCCAGAGTTGCCCATTTGTGAGCACGCCGATGCGTGCGTTCGACACATGGAAGTAGCGGAACAGTTGCGAGGCATGGTTGATGTCGAGCGGGGTGCCTATCTTCTTGCACTCGATGAGCATCTGAACCTGTCCGTCGTGCTGAATCGCGTAGTCGATCTTCTCGCCTTTCTTCGTTCCCACGTCGGCAGTGAACTCCGGAATGACCTCTGAAGGGTCGAACACGTCATACCCGAGAACTTGGGCGATGAACGGCATGATGACTGCGGTTTTCGTTGCTTCTTCTGTTTCTAGCGTCGCGCTGAAATCTTCAACTTTCTTGGCGATTGCACTGATCGCTTCCTCGAACCCCACTGTCAGCCTCTCTGCTCAAAATCGGCTCCTGTGCCGATGCTGCGCGTCATACTAACGGACGACAGCGGGGTCGCGGTAGCGGGGCGGGTTCGCGCGCGGTCCTTCACGGTACCGCTCAGCGAGGCTCCCAGTCGTCATCCTGACCACCCCACTCTCGCGCGTCCGCCGCTTCCTCGACGGGCATCGCGTCCGCCCGGAGGCGATGCTGCCGGAGCTCCTGCATCGACAGAGGCCGCTCCGGGGCAGTAATCGGCTCCGACGCCGCGCCGGAAGACATCCGCAGCCAGACCTCGCGGGCCAAGTCTTCATCGCTCGCGTCCCCCAGAGCGGCCCTGTGCGCGTAGGCGGTCACTTCCTCATCCGTCAGGAAGCCAACGGCCACAAGCGCGCTGAGCGGATCGCTCTGATAGGCGCGCGCGATGGCGACCACGCTCTGCGGGGTGAGCTCGCCCTTCCTAACTTGGGCCGCGAGGGTCGTTTGAACGAGTCCCGCTCGTTTTGCAACCGCGTTCACGCTGTCCTCCTGGGTCACGGCCCGATACCAGCTCAAGTTCTTGCTCATGGGCCCACCGTACCATCCGGCTAGGCGATACGCATAGCTTCCCAGGCGTCTCGCTTGACAGCCGTTTGGAGGACCCTTAGGCTAGGTGATGCACATGAAAACTCATGCGAAACACCTGAAAGGAGGGATATGCGCCCCTCGGCTCGACTCACGACGGACTTCCGCGAGCGATGCGCCCGCACCGGCCTTACCGACGCCGCGCTGGCAGCCGCAATCGGCGTCAGTCGCCAATTCTTCAATCGCGTGAAGAACGGCCACGAACCCCCCAGCGTGGCCTTCATGGCCGGCGCCGTCCATGCCGGATTGGCCGCCACCTTCGCCGAAGTCGCGGAACCGGTCCCGATCAATGCCCCCGAATGAAAGATGCCCCCGCTGAGGCAACAGCGAGGGCAAGAACCAAAGAAAGGTCCAACTTCCATGTCCAACATTACCCCATTCAACTCACCCCCTCAGGAAGCGGTCCCCGGCACGGGCCTCCTCCTCAACTACAGCGACCATCCCGACGGGCGCTTCGACTTCCTCGCCGGCACTGCCGAGATCGTGGGGGTCGCCGCCCGGATCGGCGGGCACAAGCCCGACGAGCACGCCCGCCGTCTGATCTCCTGTGTCATCGACGACTTCCTGCTGCTGGTTGAGGCCCTGTACGAGGAAGGGTGGGAAGACCTTCTGGCGCGGCTACAGATCGCGTTCGAGATCAAGGGCCAGCCGCTCAATGCGCTTCGCGAGCGCAACCACGGCAGGGTCCCCGATTTCCCGGATCTGCTTGGCCAGCTTGACGATCCTGCGACAGTCCCCAGCCCTGGTCTGGCTGGTCCACACACCTCTTCTGAGATCCATCCCGACACGGTCGGACATCAGGACCTCCCCAGCGGGGTGATGACGCAGTGAACGGGTACCGCATCGACCCCGAGAAGATCGGGCTCAAGATCGACGTTCAATGGGGTGTCTCGCGACACCCAGGCGGTCCATTCACCGTTGCTCAGCCACGCTCCTCCCTGAGCCTGGAACTGCGTGGTGATGCGCTGAACGATCTCCTTGATCTCGCGTTCGGAACCCTCCACGACGAAGGTCCCGGCAGCGCTGAACACGTGCAGCCGTGCGGACATGATGACTCCTCTGCGGTCGGCTCGGAGCCGGAATCTCCGAACGCCGACACCAGCGTAGAGGTGCCCCACCGCGGTGGGCGCGGCGGGGGCGGGGGTGCTGACTCCTGCACCTCCCCCCTGTCGCGTGAACGGATCGCCGCCAACGTCACCGTCGGCGAGCGCAGGCCGTCCATCGATGCCCAACTGGGTGAGTTCCAGGACCTGCTGCACCGACTGTGGAGGGCGGCCGTCCGGCTCTCGAACGGAGAGCCCGCTCCGCCCGCATCCTCCCGGCGCGGACGGCAGGCGGGGAATCCCGCAAGGGAGCACATCTCGTGACCAGGCGAAACAGCGAACCTGACTGGAACGTCGCGTTCTTCGACGGCCAGCCGGAGGTCGTGGTGAACCTCCCCGCCGTCGCCCTACTGATGAAGAACGCCCCGTGCGGGTTCGAAGAAGCAACCCGCCGCATGCACCGCTCCCTACCGCTGGACATCTTCGCCGAGCTGTCCGAACTCCTGAAAGAAGACCCCTCATGACCACCCAGCCCGTCCCCAACATCACCCCGTTCACCTACGAGGGTGCCTCGATTCGGGTCCTCACTATCAACGAAGCCCCGTGGTGGGTAGCAGCCGACGTAGCAGGGCCGCTCGCCCTGGCCAACATCCGCTCTTCCCTGGCCCTGCTCGACGATGATGAGAAGGGTGTACACACTATGGACACCCTCAAGGGTAGCCAGCAAATGGCCATCATCTCCGAGGCTGGCCTCTACTCACTGATCCTTCGCTCCCGCAAACCCGAGGCGAAGCAGTTCAAGCGCTGGGTGACGCACGAGGTCCTCCCCGCGATCCGCCGCACCGGCACCTACGCCACCACGCCGTCCGTCCCGCAGCCGGACCTGTCGGAACTCTCACCCAGGAACCTGGCCTACCTGTCCGAACTCGCCAAGGGGCTCGAGGCCGCCGTGAAGCACGCCGAGAAGAACCAGCGCAAGGCCGACGGCTACGACCAGTTCCTCAACGGCTCGGGCTGCTACCTGGTCGACACCGCCGCGAACCTGCTCGGCGTCAAACACCGCCGCCTGTGGGAGTGGCTGTACACGTCGAAACTGCTGATCCCCCACGGCCCCAGGAAACGGCAGCCCTACGCGAACCCGAAAACCGCGTCGTGGTTCGCGGTGAAGACCTACAACACCGACAGGACCAACGGGAAGGCCCGCGCCACCACCTACATCACCCCCGTCGGACTGGAGGCGATCCGTCTGCGCCTGATCCGCGAGGGCGTCATCCAGTCCACCCTGTTCGCCCTGCCGGCTCCCGCCCAGGAGGTGCTGGCATGAACACCACCACCGCCGACAGAATCATCAAGCGCCACACCTGGCCCAGCATCCCGGAAGCCGAGAAGGAACTCATCCACCGGGCAGAGGCCCTGACGGGCCGCACCCTCCCCCGGGAAGCCGTCACCCACCTCGTGTACGACCTGGCCGGCAAGGGGCACGCCGTCTACTCGAATGCCCTGCTCGTCACCATCGCCGAGCTGTGGCCCTCCGACCCAGGAGGCGGCGGCATGAACCCCCTCCGGATCCCCGCCACCAACCTCGGCGAGTACGACCCCCGCCAGCTCAAAATCACCAACGAAGAAGCCGCGGAGCGCCTCCAGGAGGCTGCCGGCGAGATGTCCGACACCCTCACCCACCACCAGGTCGTCGACCTGGGAGGGCTGATGAACGTTATCGAATCCTGCCAGGTGCTGCTGTCCGCGGCACAGCACCGCGCCCTCCCTGACACGGGTCTCGTCGCAATGGCGAACGACCACCTCGGGGACGTCATCAACCTCCTCGACAGGTGCATCGACAACCTGGCGCGGGGGGCCGCCCAGGAATCAGACCAAGAATCCGCGCAGGAACCCGCACAGGAGACCCTGATATGAGCCACGACATCGACGTCGCCGACCTGATCGGCATCACCACCCCCCAACCCTGCCCCCAGTGCCGACACCCCGAGGTCACCACACTGCTCGATCAGGACGAGCCCCCCGAGGCCGTGGCCGTCTACTGCCGGCACTGCATGTGGCAGCGGGGCGGCCATGCCCTGGTGCGCGACTACATGGAGCACTGCGGGCACGACTTTGGCATCGTCTGCGCCGCATGCGGACTGGAAACCGACAACGACTGGCGCAACGCCCTCGCGCTCGGCTGGAAACGAATCGGGCGGGCGTGGATCTGCCCCGACCACCTGGCAGACATCTGCAAAGCCGCCCTGAACGAGCTCCTCGACGCCCTCGCGGAAGGACGCCTGCCGTGAACGACCTCGGACCCAGACCCACCATGTCCACCGCCCGGGCGGCCGAACTGATCGGCACCACCGCCAAGAACGTCGCCGCCATGTGGCGCGCAGGAGAGCTCGGAGGATACGCCATCCGCACCCGTCCCGGCTCCCGTGTGCACAAGATCCGCATCTACACCGACTCGGTCGCCGCCTACCAGCAGCGCGCCGAACAGGACAACCCACTGAGGGGCATCGCATGAACCGCACAAGACCGGAGTTCGACGAGACCGTCATCGTCCGCGACCTCATCCCGCCGGCCGAGATCACCGAGACGCAGAGACTCGCCGCTCTGCGAACCCTCACCCGCCATCACGCACTCGACCTGGCCGACATGCTCGGCCTCACCCCCGAAGGAGCAGCATCATGACCCAGATCCAGCCCACTCCTGGGCTCCTGCTGCCCGCCGACGCCAACCAGCCCGTCCGAAACATCCAGGTCCGCCCCGACAACACCCGCGACATGGCGAAACTCATCGGCTGCCAGTGGATCGAACTCATCCTCACCCCCATCGAGAACGTTGTCATGATCGCCAACGAGGAAGGCCTACTGGAGGGCAAGCGTCCCAACGCGCTCGCTTCCATCCTCTACTCCGGTCCCATCATGGGCGATGTCCTCCTCTTCGGCCTCGAAGAGGCCGCCATCACCGCCCTGACCGGCCAGGCCCTGGCCGCCCTGGCCGAGTTCTTCGACATCGAACCCGGACGCAGTGTGATCGACGTCGCCAGAGCGATGCTCGCCGAGACCGACGGGGGTGCGGCATGAGCATCCACGACGCCCGTATCGCGTACTGGCGAATTGCCCGCAATCCTGCGGGCAAGGAGATCGAACTGCATCCGTGGTTGCCCAGCGGCGCCACGGCCCTCAAAGCCGCAACCATCCGCCACAGCGTGGGCTGCGTGACCTGCGGCGACGCCGTCGAGGTCGACCCACCCTGCGACGATCCCCGCTGGTGCAGTCCGGTGCGCCCCTGCGAGGGTCTGCGCACTGCTCAGGAGTGGGCACGCCAGCACATCGGCGGGACTGCGCCCGCGGTCGTCACGACCACAATTCCCGAGGCCGCCAAGAAAGCCCCCGGGCTGCACCGCTCCCGCTGGACCGCTGAGGAGGACGCCTGGCTCGTCGCCCACCCAGGAGCCAGCAGCGAGGAGGTCGCGCAGACCCTGGGCCGCACCCCGGTCGCGGTGGGTAACCGCCGACGCGTCCTCGGGATCACCGCTCCGGCCGCGAAGCCGTGGAGCGAATACGAGGACCGGCTGCTGCGCGGCTGCACCGGCCTCCGCGACGCCCTCGCAATGCTGCCAGCCCGCACCAGGTCCGCTGTCAAGGCCCGCGCCCGCAGCATCGGACACTCCTTCCGGGGGGCGGCGGCGTGAAGCTCCAGCCCGATCCCCTCGGATACGACCTGTTCGACCTGGCCGTCATCATCGCCGGCTCCGCGATCACCGCGGCCCTCGTCGCCGTCATCGTCGGCGGCGCACTCCTCGGCTGGTGGTCATGACCACCGCCCTCCACAACCACCGCACCCAACGAAGGAAGTCAGTCATGACAACCGCAACCATCCCATCCCCCGCGCCACGCCGCGCCATGCTCCACGCCCTCGACCCCCTCGGCCCGGAGTCGACGGAAAGCCCCCGGCGCGGCCTCTACGTCGCCTTCGAGCGCGTCGGCCTCGGGTGGCGTTGGCGCTGCCTGCGCTGCGGCGCGGCCGGAACCGGCCACACCGATGAGCTCGCCCTGGCGGCCGCCATCGCCCACCCCTGCGCCAGCGAGGAGGTGCAGGCATGAGCGACGAAAACCCCACCTTCACCATCAACGTCGACGGATGCCGCTACAGCGTCGAATGGCCGCGCCTGTCCGGAGATGATTCCCAACAGGATCCTGACAATGCGGCCGTCTACACGACAATGGGCGACCTCGTGGGCCACATCGAACCGTTGACGGCAAACGGCTTCCGGACCGAGGCCGACGTGATCGCCGCAGCCTGGGCATTCCTCCAAGCCCTCGCCGAGGAGGCCGACGATGAGTAATCGCGAACCTTCCCTGGCCGAGCTCAGGGAAATGCTCCTCGAGCAGATCGACAGGGCCAAGCGAGAGAGGCGTCAGACGCCGTGGTGGCGGCCATTCCGTCGCCGGGGCCTCCTCGGATACCAGACGCAAGCCCATTGGTGGCTGGCCCAACTCCGCAACTGGGAGGCCGAATCGTGAACACCGACGAGTATGGCCGGATCCACGCCCCGGAACCGCATCACCCCTCCGCCGTGACCTGGGACGACCCGGGCCTGCCCGGCTACCGCTACTGCACCACCTGCTGCCAGACATGGCCGTGCGAAACCGCCGAAGCCGCCCTGAACGCCCTCGAGGAATGGGGGGATGAGCGGTGAGCGCACAGGCGCTGGCAGAAGAGATCAGGCGAGTCATGTACCGCCACACGAGCAGGCGTCTCGCCCACATCGCAGCCGTTGACGCCCGTCCCAAGGATGCGGCTGTGACCGTCGGCTACCGCCGCTACCTGGCGGGCCTGTCGGACGGCGCCCACGAACTCGCCGACGCCATCGAGGCCGTCCTGAAACGCCAGGAGTCGCAATGACGGGCCTCTGCACATGGTGCGGGCACCGACCCCATAGCGGCGCCTGCCCCAGGGAAATCCAGACCGGCAGCACCAAGCGGAATCGCGTGATGCAGCCCTGCCCCTGTCGGAGACACGAACAAGGAAAACCATCTCATGAATGAACTCAACTTCTTCGCCCCGGGGCGGCCAGCCCCGCAGGGCTCGAAACGATACGTCGGCCATGGCGTCATGGTCGAGTCGTCGAAACGGGTCAAGCCGTGGCGCAGTGACGTCCGCGACGCCGCCATCAACGCCATGGAGCATCTGTCACCCCTCTCGGGGGCGGTCCGCGTGACACTGCGCTTCGTACTGGGCCGCCCCAAAGGGCACCTGAGAACCGGCAAGAAGCAGACCGACGGCTTCCGCCTGCTCCCCTCCGCACCTCGCCACCACGCAACCAAGCCGGACCTGGACAAACTCATCAGAGCCGCCCTGGATGCCATGACGGGGGTGTGTTGGCGGGACGACTCGCAGGTCGTATCCCTGATCTGCGAGAAAGGGTACATCTGCCCCACCGCCCCATTGGAGGGGCTGCATGTCACCGTCGCTCCGGTGGGTGATCAGGCATGACCACACCCACCCTCAAGCCCGCCGAGGTGGGCCGTGACCGCTGGCAGCGCCCCCTCGTCATTCCCCCCGGGGGTGGCAAGCCTGTCCCGTACACGCGCTGCACCACCTACATCGACGTCCTGGAGGACAAGTACAACCTTCAGAAGTGGATGCAGAGAATGGTCGCCGTCGGTATCGCATCCCGCCCGGACCTGCACCTGGCAGCTGCCTCCATGGCATCCGACCCGGAAGGCAGCAAGGCCCAGCTCAACGAGCTGTGTGAATCCGCCATCGAGGCCGCGAAGGCCTCGGCGAAGGCGACGATCGGCACTGCCCTGCACGCCTACATCGAACGCATCAACCGGCGTGAGGATCCGGGCGTCATCCCAGCCCAGTACCAACCTCACATCGACGCCTACCGACGCATCGAACGCCTGCTCGGTTTCCCCCGCACCGTCGAACGGTTCTGCGTGCACGACGACCTACAGGTCGGCGGAACCCCCGACCTGATCGCCCCCTCCGTGGCAGGCGAGGAAGGGCCCTTCGTGTGCGACCTGAAGACCGGTCCCGCAACCCTGAAGTACGGGGCGCTGAAAGTGGCGATGCAGCTGGCCATCTATGCCCGCAGCAACCTCTACTACCCCGAAACGGGGCGGCGCCAGCCCCACGGCGCCCGCACCAACAAGGGGCTGGTGATTGCCCTCGACTCCGACACCGCCCAGGCGGGACTCCACTGGGTGGATCTCGAGGCTGGCTGGGAAGCCGTTCAGGTGTGCACCCGAGTCCGCGAGTGGAGGAAGCGCAAGAACCTGCTCACCGACCTCGATGTCGACGTCGCCCCCGCCCCGGGCCCACGACCGGCCGCGCCGGATCCGCAACAGCAGGCCGTCGACGCCGCCCTGCACGCCGCCATCGCCGCCTCGCCGTCTCGTGAGGCGCTCCTCGACCTGTGGGGCCGGTCCCAGAAGGCCTGGACCGACGCCCACACCGCAGCCGCGAAACAGCGGCTGCAACAACTCACCAACTAAACCGAAAGGATCATCAATCATCATGTCCACCTACCAGTTCGAGACCGTCAACGTTCCCGCCGGCGCCTTCATCGGATGGCACGACTCCCCCGGCCAGGTCGTCACCGGCGAGGTCATCGACTACAGCGCCACCGGGGGGCAGGACTTCTCCGGCGCCACCTGCCCGCAGATCACCCTGCGACTCGTCGAGCCCTGCTCCTCCTTCAACAAGGCCGGCGAGCGCTCCGACTTCCAGGTCGGGGAAACCGTCACCATCACCGCCGGTCAGGCCAATCTGCGCCGCGGCATGCTCGCCGCCCAGCCCGCGATCGGAGACGTCCTGCGCGTCACCCACTCCGGCAATGCCAAGACCGCCAACGGCACCGCGAAGATCTTCTCCCTGGAAATCGCACGCGGCGCCGGCGCCCAGCAGGCCCCGGCGGTCGACCTCAACCCCGCGCCCGTCGCGCCCCTGCCCGGCGCCGTGAAGGTGCAGCAGCCCACGGCGGTCGCCCCGTTCTGACCCCCCCCCTTTTCGGAAGGGTTCCGTCCCGCCCGGCCCACTCCGGGCGGGGTCGAATCCGGCCGAACCCCCCAGCAAGAACAACATCCCGAGGCAACATGAAGTACCACCAGGTCAGCGACGGGCAGCTCCAACAGCAACTCGACCAGGCCCTCCGAGTCGGTCATCAGGAGCTCGTCGAGATCATCCGCGACGAATGCGACCGCCGCGACCGCTACACCCCCCAACCACCCCCGGCGACAGCCAGCCTCCACCAGGCGGCCTTGTGGTACGCCAGCAACGGGCTTGCAGTGTTTCCCCTGAGGCCGGGCACGAAACTCCCGGCGACCCGCAACGGCTGCCACAACGCCACCATCGACCCCGAGCAGATCAACACCTGGTGGCAACGGGACTTCACCTGCAACATCGGCCTCGCCACCGGCCTCCTGGTCGACGTCGCCGACCTTGACGGTTGGGAAGGGGTCGACACCTGGGCCTGCCTGGATGAGCGTCCCGACAGCCTCGGCGTGGTCGTCACCCCCCGGCGGGGCGGCAGGCACATCTACGTTCCTGCCACAGGTAGGGGTAATCGCGCCCACATGGCCCCCGGTATGGACTGGAGGGGGCAGGGCGGCTACGTCGTCGCCCCACCCTCCGCCACCCCGGAGGGCCGCTACTGGTGGCTGAAACCCCTCCGCATCGACCTCATCAACTCTCAGGCGCAGACAGGCGAAGCACAATGAAGTTCACCGACCTGTGGGCAAAGCCCGAAGCCGCTGCCGGTGCGTCGACGGTGCCGGCGGCCACGACGGACACGGAACATGCCAGACGCTACGCATTGGCCGCGCTCCGGAAAGAACGCGACATCCTGGCCGCCACCCCGGAAGGTGGCCGCAACCATCAACTCAACGTCGCCGCCTTCTCCTGCGCCCAACTGATCCCCCACATCTCCGAGGAAGAGATCAGAGCAGCCCTGGAAGCAACCGCCCTCGGCATCGGACTCAGCCACACCGAGGTCCGCGCGACCCTCAACTCGGGCATCGGCTCAGGCGTCAAGACGCCCCGCATCATTCCCGCACCCGACATCCCCGATCCGGACGTGCGAGAGGTCAGCGCCCAGGCCTTCGCCCCCGACGACGGGCAGGACTTCTGGCGGGCCCGCGACGTGCTCACCCACATCAACCGTTTCGCCTACTCCCGCATGACCGCGCCCTGGGCGGTGCTTGGCGGATGTCTCCTCAGGGCCGTCGGCGCCGTGGCCCCGCACGTCGTCCTGCCGCCCATCGTCGGGGGCGCCGGCTCCCTCAACCTCCTGGTCGGCCTCGTCGGCCCCTCCGGGGCGGGTAAGGGTGCATCGGAGGCGGCTGCGGCCGACGCCTGTACCTGGCCGGCGCTCCACTCCGCACCCCTCGGCTCGGGCGAAGGCATCACCCACGCCTACGCCCACCCCAAACCCCAGCCGAAGAAGGGGGAACCTCCGCACGACGATCCGCTCCAGTGGGATCGCAGGTCGGTGCTGTTCACCTCCCCCGAAATCGACCAGGTCGCCGCGATCCAGTCCAGGCGGGGATCCACCCTGATGGCGCAGCTGCGCTCCGCCTACTCCGGGGAGCGCCTCGGCATGCAGTACGCCGACTCCACGAGACGCATCATCCTGCCCGCCCACTCCTACCGGCTCGGCCTGTCGGTCGGTATCCAGCCGGAGCGTGCCGACTGGCTGCTGGCCGACGCCGAGGCCGGGGGTGGCACCCCGCAGCGGTTTCTGTGGCTTCCCGTCACCGATCCCCACATCACGGCCACACCCCCACAGGAGCCGGAGCCGTGGCGCTGGACCGCACCCCTGGCGGTCGTCAAGCACATCCCGGGGGCGCGGCAGGATCGCTCAGGCCGCGTCGTCCTGCCGATCCCGGAGCAGGTCGTCCAGGCCATCCGGGAGGCCCACGCGGCCCGCGCCAGAGGGGAAGGCGACGCCCTCGACGGACACAGCCTCTACACCCGGCTGAAGGTCGCCACCGGTCTGGCCATCCTCGATCAGCGTCTCGCCGTCAACCTCACCGACTGGACTTTGGCGGGCATGGTCATGGCCGTCTCCGACACCACCAGGGAACGGGTTCAGGCGTGCGTCTCGCGGCGTCTCGCGGAGGCCGAGGAGGGGCGGGCCAGGCGGGATGCACGCCGGCAGGCACTAACTGAGGAAACCCTCGCCGAGGAGGGGGCGAAGCGTGTGGCACGCGTGGTCGCCCGGGTTGTGCGCAAGGCGGGCAGCCTGTCCCGCTCGGCGGCGAGGAAAGGTATCACTGCCCGGGATCGCCACCTCTTCGACGACGCCCTGGCCCGCCTCATTGAGGCCGGTCAGGTCTCCGTCTCCGAGACCAGCCATGGTGTGGTGTTGACATGGAATTAGGAAACAGGCCCTCAGGGGTGGACAAAGGTGGCCATGGCCACCCCTGTGCCTGCAAGGTCACAAAAACCGTTATGAATCCGTTACATCCCAAACCCGCTTTCACTAGGGATTATAACGTTTTTATAACATTCATGGATCAATCGCGGGTACGGGAATTCACGCACAGGGGTGGCCATGGCCACCTTTGTCCACCCCTGACGCCCCCTCCCCGCGTTGCGAAAAACACGCCCCGAATGGCCAGCCCCACCACCCACCGGAAAGCCCCCTCGATGACTCAGCAAGCCCTCATCCCCGAAACCACCCCGACGCCCCCCATGCCCAGGCGGAGGGGCCGCTTCCTCGGCCCCCACCCCTATGGCTGGACCTATCCCAGCGGATGGCGCGGCGCCGTCGCGCAGTACTGCCGCCAGTGCAGGGCCCCGATCCTGATCGGACTCGACCAGGACCAGGCCGCCATCCAGGTCACCGTCACCGCCACACCCCTCACCCCCCTCGGCGAGGCCCTCCATCAACTCGCGGGCACTCCCACTTACACCCTCACCCGCCACGGCCGGCACGGCATCAAGCTCACCCGGCGACGGGCCGACAACATCACCCAGCAACCCGCAGGCAGCCCCAGGATCGACGTACTCCCCGCCCACCAATGCCAACCACCCCCACTGCCCCCCGAGGCCTGTACGGCCCGCCAGGTCGCCCCGCCGCAAACAGACATCGACCGCAACACACCCCCACCCTTCTAGTCCCGAAAGGAGCCCTGAAACCGCCATGCGCACCGACAGCATCGACTGCTGCTGCGACGACCTGCCCGCCGGCACCCCCGTGGACCACCACGTCGCGATCCGCATCATCGCCGGCCACGGCCGCATCCTCCGCCTCGACATCGACAGCCCGCCCAACAGCAGCCGCACCAATCGACCTGTCCTCGCCGCCGAACTCCGGCGAATCGCCGACATCATCGACCCACAGGAGCCAACCGCATGACCTCCCACGAACTCGCCTTCCTCGCCCTCGCAGCCCTCCTCATCCTGACCGGCTTCGCCGGAGCCGGCGTCGCAGCCCTCACCGGACTCCTCTCCCGGAGCATCTACTGCGAAGCCGAGGGCCGGATCCTCCAAGCGTCCCTGGTCGTCGTCGCCATCGGATCCGCATCACCCTCCCCCTACTCGGGGGCGCGTCATGACCGTCGCCGAACTTCGCGCCCTGCTCGCCGATCTGCCGCCCGACGCCCGCGTCTGGGTTGAGGCCGGCCTCGACGACGACCACAACGGCTGGTGGGCCAGCCACGTCACCCAGCTACCCGGCAACGTCGTCTCCATCACCAACTTCGCCATCCCCGACTACCCGCCTCACGGGTAAACCCGGCAACAGAAGCCCGGTGCGGCACCCCAACGCCCCTCAAAAATCGAACACAAAAGGAAACCTCATGACCGTCCAAGAACTCATCAACGCTCTCCGCTCCCACAACCCAGACGCCAACGTCCTGGTCTGGGGCACCGCGAACGCCGGAACCGTGGACTGCGAACTCCTCCCCGACATCCACACCCACGAGGACCGACCAGTCCTCATGATCCGCGTACCCGAGAAACTCACCTGGCGCCGCCGCTGCTCCGGACTGTGCCAGCACTGAGGCCGAGTCATGACCCCCAAGGAAGCCGCCTTCCTCGTCGCCGGCGGGCTCGCCACCCTCGCAGCCCTGACCATCGTCGCAGCCGGCGCCATCACAGCAGTCATCTACAAGCGCCTCGGCGTCCCGCCACCCAAGAACTACGACGACGGCAACCTGCCGGGATGCCTACTCAGGCTAGGGACGCTCCTCGCCCTGATCACCGGCCTCCCCACCCTCGGCGTCCTCGCATGGTGCGGCGTCCGCGCACTCATCACCGTACTCGGCCTCGGCCCGGTCCTCGCCCCACTCACCCAACCCTGACCGAAAGGAAGTCCAGCAATGACCAACAACCTGGAGCAGGCCGCCGCCAACCTGCTGAACGCCCTCAACAACCCCAGCCCGAGACCACTCGCCGCCGCAACCACATGCCGCGAAGCGGCGCTGGACGAGCTCAACGTCCACTTCAACCACCACGAGGACCGGCATGTCGACGCCGCCACCGTTCACGCACTGCTGGAGATCGCCGAGCAGCTCCGCATCGCCAATCTGCTCACCCTCGTCAAGGCCCCACTCTCCGAGCACATCCCCTGCGAGCCCGACTGCACCGATGTGCAGACCGCTGCTGTCGAGGCGTTGGTCAACATCAAAACCCATGTGGTCCCCACGGGCATCCCGCCCGCCCCCGACGAGTACGTCACCGCCCACCTCCGCCCCGACATCGCCGCCGCCCTGGGCATCGAATTCTTCGACGAGCAGGAGCAGCAGTGACCAACCCCGACCGCACCGAAGCGCCCGGTGGCGTCATCCTCGCCACCATCACCGTCACCCGCTCCATCACCCCCGACGGCGAATACAACAACTCCTACACGTGCACCGGCGAACCCGGCCTCGTCACCGCCCTCGGCATGCTCACCTGGGCCCAGCACGCCATCACCCACAGCGCCTACATCCACCAACCGGGAGAATCCGAATGAACCTCGGACAGAACCTCCGCCGCCTCCGCACCCGCATGGACTGGAGCCAGGCCCGCCTGGCCCGGGCCATGGCCGACCACGGTCACCCATGGCGTCAATCCACCGTCTCCGCAATCGAGACCGGCCGCAGGGGCATCGCCATCGAGGAAGCCGACGCGCTCGCCACACTCCTCCACGACTCCCCCTATCGGGGCGTCTTCCCTGACAACATCCAAGACCTGGTCCGCCGCATCAGCCGCCACCTCGACCAGTGCCGCGAAAGCCTCACGACGACTTTTGCCTGCGTCGCCGACGTCATCCACGACATTCATGCCCGGCCACGGCCACGGCCCAAGTCCGACCTCATCCTCATGGAGCCGATGATTTTCGCATTCCCCGACTACCTCCCCGACCCCGAGGGGGGCCGGTGAACGCCCCCGACCATCCAATTCGCCAGGCGCTGTCGGAGCTGGCGGATCTCTGCGCCCTCCTCCCCGAGGCGCTGACCTCCGGCCCAGGCGGCGGCCCGCGAACCCACGCCGGCCCGTCAGCGACCGTCCCGCTGCGCCTTGACGTCCTCCAGCTCCTCGACGTCCGTGACCGCAGCGGATGGCTCGACGGCATGGAGTACTGCGATCCCGAGAAGGTGGGCGTTCTGCCCTACCTGTGGGGGTGGTGCCGCGACCTCGAGGCGACCGCCCTCGACGAATGTCCCACCGCCATCCCGGAGCTGCCCGAGCATCCCACCCTGTCGTCGGTGACGAACTGGCTGATCTCCCAGCTCGACTGGATCACCGGGACCGCACAGTGGCCGGACTTCGAGTGGGGCGTGCTGCACATGCACCGTGCCGCCCGGGCCGCCGTCAAGCACCTCAGGGAAGCCGGGCCGGCGGTGCCGTGCTCCCGGTGCGGGGTCGGCCACCTCGAGGTTCTGCCGGGGCGGAAGGCGGCATGGCGGTGCACCGTCTGCGGGCACGAGGTGACGATCCAGGCGGTCACCCTGCGGCAGGCCGCCTCCCTGACCGGGGTGCCGCTGCGTACCCTCTACCGCTGGGACGCCAGACGCATGATCACCGCAGTATGCGACGAGCAGGGCAGGCGATGGTGGGACCTCGGCGACATCCGCCGCGCCGCGGCGCAGACGCGACTCACCCAGCTCGGACTTGCGCTTGACTAGCGGTCGCGATATGGTGGCACACAGTTGCGGGACCGTTGCACCCTCTTACAGGCTGCGGCGGTCCTTCTCGTTCTCGAGGAGGTGTGGCCATGGCGCAGCGACGCAGCACCGCCATCCGCGACCGCCACCGCGCCACCGTGGCAGCCACCAAGTCACCGTGCGGCATCTGCGGCGAGGTCATCGACTACGCTCTGCGATGGCCTGATCCCGGTTGCTTCGTTGTCGACCACGTCACCCCACTCGCCCAGGGCGGACCCGACGCCTTGGGCAACAAACAGGCGGCCCACAAGCTCTGCAACGAGCGCAAGGCCGCCAAGGACGCGGGCGTCGTGCCCATCATCCGCCGCTCCGGATCGCTGGCCTGAGGCTTCGCGCCCCCAGAAATCGAACATGGGGGCGGGGAGGCCCCTCCCCCCGGTCCTGACGCTGGCTCAGGCCGTAGGCGGGATTCTCTCTCGACTTTTTCCACAGGCCGGGGCAAGTTGGCGAATCGAACGCCCGAGTTATCCACAGGAGGCATCGTGTTCGTTGCCGACGCGGCCCGTCATGGCCGGCGCGCATTACTGGAGGCACTGCGAGATCAGATCGCCAACACGATCGACGACGGCGTCCCCGCCCGAGACCTGGCATCGCTATCCCGGCGCCTACTGGAGATCGAGCGAGACTTGGCCGCCCTGGTGGCCGACGAGGAGGGGGACGACATTGCCGAAGCGGCCGCAACCCCCGACGCGCCCTGGCCTGCTCCCTGAAGCCCGCCTCCTCGCCCTCCCTGCCGGCATCACCTCCACCGCCGGGCCGAGCATCATCGCAGTCGCAGAGAAGATCGGCCTGCTCCTCGACTCCTGGCAGCGCGACATCGCGAAGATCACTTGGGCCAAGCGTGCGGACGGCTCCTGGGTCAATGACATCGTCGCAATGTCGATTCCCCGCCAGGCCGGCAAGACATACCTGGTTGCGGCGATGATCTTCGCCTACTGCCTGATCCACGCCAACACGACGGTCGCCTGGACCGCCCACCACAACAAGGTGATGCTGGAGGTCTTCGGAAGTCTCAAGGCGACGGCGATGCGGGCGCAGCTCGCCCCCCGGATCGCGAAGATCAACTCCTCGGCCGAGGACCGCTCGATCCGGTTCACCAACGGTTCGCGGATCGTGATGGCGGCCCGCGAATCCGGGGCACTCCGGGGCGTGGCGCAGGTTTCGATCCTGGTGCTGGACGAGGCGCAGATCCTCACCGCCAACGCAATGAGCGACATGCTGCCCACTCAAAACCAGGCGGCAAGCTCGCTGACGATCATGCTCGGCACCCCGCCCCGCCCGAAGGACCCCGGCGAGGCGTTCACCGAGCAGCGCGACGGCGCCTTGGTGGCCTTCAAGGCGGACAGGCCGCTGGAGGACGCGACATGGATCGAGTTCTCCGCCCCGCCGGACTGCGAGACCGACGACAAGGAGGCCTGGCGCAAAGCCAACCCGTCCTACCCGAAGCGCACCCCACTGCGGGCAATCCGCAAGCTCCGCCGAGCCTTGACCGAGGACCACTTCCGCCGGGAAGCCCTCGGCATCTGGGACGACCTGTCTACCCCCGCCGTCGTCCCGCCCGCCGTCTGGAAGGGACTGGCGGATGAGAGGTCGAAGGCTCTGACCAAACTGGTTCTGGCCGTCGACGTCTCCCCGAATCGCGAGCAGGCCGCCGTCGCCCTGGCGGGACTGCGTGACGACGGCCTGGTGCACGTGGAGCTGGACGAGTCCCGCGAGGGCACCGGCTGGGTCGTGGACCACGTGGCCGCTCGCTGCGCCAAGAATCCGATCGCAGCAGTGGTGGTGGATGCGAAATCCCCCGCCGCATCCTTGGTGCGCTCGCTGCGGAAGGCAAAGGTCCGCGTCGTGACCACAAACACCGACGAAATGACCGATGCGTGCGCCGACATACTGGACGCCTGCATGAACAATGAGTTGCGGCATATCGCCCAGCCGCAACTCACCCGGGCACTCAATGACGCCCGCAAGCGGTCCGTCGGGGAGCGGTGGGCATGGAACCGCCGAAGTGCGGAATCCGACATCACCCCGATCGTCGCCGCGACACTGGCCCATTGGGGCGTATTGTCCCGCCGAATCCGCACAAACGCCCTGCCGGCAGGGGAGAAACGCAAAGGAGGTGCCGTATGGTGACCGCCACATTCCACCTCCAGCACGACGAGGAAAAGGCCCTTTGGGACCTTCTCCATTACCACAACCTCAAGCAGGAAACCAACGCAGACAGGGACAGGTATTACCGCGCCAAGAATGTTCTCAAGTCCCTCGGCATCGCTATTCCCGTGGAGCTTGAAGGAATCAATGTGGTGTTGGGATGGCCTTACAAGGCCGTCACTGCATTGGCGAAGCGCTGTGTCCTGACCGGGTTTGCCACTCCGTCGGGCAGCGACCTCGGCCTGGAGCGCATCATGTACGACTCCGACCTGGAGGTTGGGGCCGCGATCGCCCACAACGGCTCAGCACGCTACGGCTGCCACCTGGCCTTTGTCACCCCCGGCGAGGAACAGGGGGATGGGGTGCGGGTGTGGCTTCGCCCCGCAACGCACGCCACCGCACGATGGGACTACCGCCGCCACGCGCCACGATCCGCCATGTCAATTCAGGACAACGACCCGATCACCGGGTTGCCGCGCGAACTGAACCTCTACCTTCCCGGCAAGATTGTCCGTCTGACCCAATCCTCGACGGGCTGGGTCCCGGAAAGGTTCCCGCAGCGCTACCCCGGGGTGCCGGTGGTGCCGTTGCGCCACGAGCCGGACGACGAGCACCCGTTCGGCACTTCCCGCATCACCAAACCGGTGATGGCGTTGACGGATTCGGCAATGCGTACCTGGGCTCGATCCGAGATTGCCGCCGAGTTTTTCAGTGCGCCCCAACGTTATCTCATCAATGCCTCTCGGGACGTTTTCGCCGACGATAACACCGGCGAATTGCGCAGCCAATGGGAGTCGATTATTGGACGTATCTGGGCTATTCCGCCCAGCGATAATCCCGATGATCCAGATATTCAGGTGGGGCAATTCGCTGCCGCATCGCAGCAGCCCCACATGGATCAACTACGGCAGATTGCCTCACTGCTGGCGGCGGAGATCAGCATTCCGGCCGAAATGCTCGGCGTGAAGCAGGACGCGAACCCTTCCTCGGAGGGCGCCCTGGAGGTGCTGGAGCGGCCCCTGGTGACCGCTGCCCGCGACGCCATCCGCACCTTCGGTGTCGACTGGCGGCGTGTGGCGATGCTGGCAATCCAGATCCGCGACGACCTCGACACCCCCGGTGAGGAGCTGCTGTCGATCCGCCCAACCTGGATGGACCCGGCGATGCCGTCGGCGACACAGGCCGCAGCAGCGGTCACCCAGCAGGTCACCGCAGGCATCCTGCCCGCCGATTCCGACATAGCCCTGGAGAGGCTCGGCTACACCCGCCCCGAGATCGACCGCATCCGGGAGCATCGTGCAACCGCGGCCCCCTCCGATGTCGCTCGACTGACCGACGTCTTGTCGCGGGCCCAGCCCGATCCACAGGCCGCCCCCCCAATGCGGACGGGCTGAAGGTGCAGTTCGAGGCCCTCGGCCAGGCGATTCGCGCCGGGGTTGACCCGCAGGAGGCAGCCGAGCGTGTCGGCCTTCACGGCCTGTCGTTCACCGGGGCGGTCCCGGTGTCACTACGCCTACCCGAACAGCAGGCGCAGGCGCTGGAAGATCAGTGAGCCCAACTCGGGACTGAGTTGCGCGAGGGGGTGGGGTGATGACCCCCGAGGAATCGGCCCGCACCCAGGCCCGCACCGGGGCCCTGACGCAACTGCTGGTTCGCCAGCTCGGCACCCGATTCCTCGCGGGGGACTTCCCCGAGGCCGCCCTGGTTGCCGCCTGGATCGCCGCACAGCGGATCGGCCATGACCGCGCCACCGCCGACATGGCGACCTTCATCTCCTGCTGGCGACGCCAGCAGGCCCCGAACATCAACCACCCCGATCCGGTGCTGGCGGAGTTCACCGAGAACCTGGCCGCTTGGCGGGCATGGCAGGTCGCAACCGCAGCCCGGAACCTCGACTCCCCGGAGGAGGCGCAGCAGGTCCTGCAACGCCAGGCGGCCGGGAGCTTTCGCGATACCCTGAATGCCGGTCGGGCCACCACGGTCCTGTCCGCCCATGTGGCGCGACGTCGGTGGCGGCGCAAGACCTCCGGGAAGGCGTGCAGCTGGTGCGTGATGCTCGCCACCCGCTCGGACTACACCTCCCTCGAATCGGCGGTGTCGGTGCAGGGCCGCAAGGGGCGCCTGCTCGGCAGCCAGCCAATGGGCAACCGCTACCACGACCACTGCACATGCACTGCGGTCGAGGTGATCGGCGAGTGGGAGCCAACCGAACTGGAGGCCGCCCAGCAGCAGCTCTACCAGGAAGCCCGGAAAGCGGCAGGACGCGCCCCCTCCACGCCCGACATCCTGGCGCAGATGCGTCGCCTAGGTGGCGGAACCCTCACCGACGCCATCGCCCCCGACGGCGGCGGAGCAGGCGTCTGGGGTCCGATCCTGTCCGGATCGCGGATCATCCCCCGCGACAGCAGACTCGCCGCGACGATCGGCGAGGACGCAGCCAGGATTCTCGACCGCCACCTGCGGGAAACCCCTCACAGGGATGCGGTGAACCTGTGGCTCCAGCACATCGACGACTTCACCTTCACCACCACGCGGGGGGCGCCCGGCGAGCCGCGACGGGCGTTCTTCAGGCCCGGGGAGGGTATCACCGTCGACCTGGGCCGCGACATGCGCCTCGATGGGGTCATGCCGCCCGGACGGATGCTGCTCCACGAAACCGCCCATGCGATCGACTGGCTGCATCGCACATCCGGCGGGAAGCTGCTGTCCCGCGGCCTGCTCGACGGGATGGGCGAGGACCTGAAGGAGCTGTGGACCTCCGCCGCGCGCCTGGTGCGTCCCCGCTCCGGCGAGACGGCCAAGGATCATCAGGAGCGTATTCTCCAGCTCATCGCCGACGACGTGCACCGCCTACCGCGCCACGCATGGATTGTCGACGACATGCTCCAGGCCGCGTGGGGGGAGGGTTACCCCGCCGAGTTCGGCCACGGTGAGGCGTACTGGCGTCGCGGCCGCGATCATCGCCGGGCCGCGGAGGCCTTCGCTGAGATGATGGAGGCGCAGCTGTGCAACCCGGAGGCGTGGGCTGCGATCAAGCAGCGCCTCCCTCGGACGGCTGCCGCATTCGACGAGCTGATCCGGGAGGCCCTCAAGTGAGCGACGACAAAGAGCTGTACGACAGGTGGCTCGACCTGCTCGGCAAGTACCGAAAACGGTTCGGCCATCCAGCAATGAGCCCCGCCGGAGGCGGGGTGACGGACCTGAGCATCGCCGACGGCACCATCGCCCTCCAGGAGGCACTGGAACGCGATGAGCCATTCTCCGACCTGGATATCAGCGACCTACCCCCCGACGTGCTGCTCTGACCCCCGGAGCAGCCAACCCCCTGCGGCCCGCAAGGACGATCCCTGCGGGCCTTCTTCATGCCCGCGACGGGCCAACCCCAGGAAGGAAGTCCGCGATGGACACCGCAACCCTCACCGCATCCACTGCCCCCGCCAGGCCCGCCGAACTGCAGCAGATCATCGACCTGCACCGCGACATGTTCGGCGGCTGGACCATGATGGCCGACGAGGCAGCCGACAGCGCCGCCCCCCAAGCCCCCCAAGCCCAGAACGGGGCCCCGCAGCCGCAAACCAGCGACGCCCGCGACGAGCAGCTGGGCGACGGCGGCAAGAAGGCCCTCGACGCGGAACGCCGCCGCGCCCGCGACCTGGAAAAGGCCCTCAAGGCCGCCAACGACAAGCTGGCGGTCATCGAGGACGCCGAGAAGACCGAGCTGCAGCGAGCCACCGACGCCGCCACCAAGGCCCAACAGGAGGCCGAGAGCGCCCGCCAGGAGCTTGCCCGCGAACGAATCGCCCGCAAGCACAGGCTCAGTGACGACGACACCGCACTGCTGTCCGGCTCGGAGGAACAGATGGAGGCTCTGGCCGCGCGGCTCGCCAGTGCAGCCATCCCGCCGAAGCAGGCCCCTACCGAGGGCGGCTACAGCCCCCTCAAGGCGGACGCCGCCACCCAGGCCGCAGCGGCCGCAGCGGCCGGCGACAAGCAGGCCGCGTTGACCGCCAAGATTCGGCAGCTCATAGAGATGCCGAAACCAGCCAAGTAACAACCCGGAGCTCCGGGTCACCAACCCCGAAGAGGAGTAGCAATGCCCGGAATTACCGGCATGGTCACCACCTACAACTGCCCCAACTTCGTCGGCGAACTGTTCGCCGCCATACATTTTGATGTCAGGCGGGCACAGCTCAATGGAATTTATTATTGGGCAGGTTATGAATGGTCTTTGATTTCGTCGCGCAAAATGGGCAAAGAGATGTGGTATTTGATAGCTAAGAAACGGATGCAGCAGATGGCTAAGAAGGTAGCGATGGAGGTGAGCCCCACATTGACCTCGAGCTTGAAGAGCAGCCAATAGAGCAGGCCGCCGGCTACACTGGCCATGGCGTAGATGTCTTTTTGAAAAATGACGGGCTCTTGGTTGAGCAACACATCGCGGATGATGCCGCCGGCAACTCCCGTGATGCAGCCCATGATGATGGCCACCCAAAACGGATAATCATATTGCAGGGTTTTTTGCAATCCTGCAATGGTGAAGAGGGCTAAGCCAAAGGTGTCGAAAGTGAGCCAGGCGTTCTCCCAGCGAATGAGCGACTTGGCAAAAACTATCACTACTAACATGGCGATGATGGTGCAGATGATGTAGATGGTAGAGGTCATCCAAAAGGGGATGGCTCCCAACATCACATCGCGAATGGTTCCGCCACCAATGGCTACAGCAAAACCGCAGACGAAGCCTCCGAACCAATCGAAATGCTTGGCAGCGGCCATGCGGATGCCTGAGATGGCAAAGGCAAACGTACCTATGAACTCGATGATTTGTTGCACTGTGTGTGCCAATTCTAAATTTGCAGCCAACATGTTTTGTGAGCTTAGGGATTGACAACATTCTGCGGTGCACCGGCCAGAAAGGCTTTGATATTCTCGATGCAAATGTCGAGCAAACGTTGGCGTGCGGCTTTCGTGGCCCATGCAATATGGGGTGTGATATAGGCATTTGGCGCGTGGAGCAACGGATTGTCGGAAGCAGGGGGTTCGATTGTCATCACATCGGCGCCATAGCCACCCAACTGTCCGGTAGCCAAGGCTTCGGCTACAGCTTGTTCATCGATCAAACCGCCACGGCTGGTGTTGATGAGCAGTGCGCCAGGCTTCATTCTCTTCAGGGTATCGCCATTC
>ERZ773070.525-NODE-525-length-28001-cov-18.616153_pt1 | contig 28001 bp, 38 predicted proteins | sample MGYA00580618_ERZ773070 | MGnify/ENA primary metagenome ERZ773070 (study PRJEB29015, sample SAMEA2738023) | human oral metagenome | biome: human oral; feature: human-associated habitat; material: dental | place: China | collected 2019 ... | reverse complement strand
AAAACCACTTTCCGAAAGGGGGCGGAAAGTGGTTTTTGCCTGTGGCAAGAATTAAAAAATGTGAATCAAAAAATCGCCCAAGAAGGCGACAATTTGGATTTTTACTCTGAAATGGTGAGATTTTACGCCCACGCTCGAACCTATTTCCAAAGCAAACCTAGACCCTAGTAAATACATCAGGGCGAGGCCCTGTTCGGCGGGTCGCCCGCGCCCCGACTCGCCGAAATGCCACCAAATAACTGAAGCTAGTGGATTTTATGAATAATGATCTATCATTTTGCGTACTTCGATGAGTAAATCATCTTTTAGCTTTCTCGGCTTAACAATCTCGACTTCGGTTTCAAACGAAAGCAAAAAGCCGATCAGCCAGTTATCATATGGCAACTTAGTCGTAACCGTTAAATAACCACGCACATCCTGCTGGATTTCGGATTGGCTGAATTCATCATATACTCGATACGCTACCACTGGAGAAAAACGCAAAACCAAATCGATCAGACTGTCCGAACAAGCTATTTCCTCTAGTGGCATGACGACTATATCGTCAATATCGCTATCTCCCGCAATACTAACCTCTAGCATTCGGCTAAGTCGAAAAAGCTTTTGCTGATTTGGTTTTTTCACACAGATAACATACCATGCTCGCCCTTTGAATATCAATCTAAGTGGCGTAACTTTACGATTCGATACTTCTCCCGTACTACTAACATATCGGAAGGCAATTTGTTGTCGCTTCAGTATCGCATGACGAAGTGTATCAAACAAATTATTGTCATACTTGGATTGTCCCCAACGCGAAAAATCAACATCAATCCAACTGGGCGAAGGCTCATTAAACAGCGCCGACAATCGCGATAAAGTCCCTTTGGTTTCGATATTTCCAGAAGCAGTAATATTCTGCAAAGCAAAGATTATCAACTCTTGTTCCTCTTTTGATAATGTAGTTTTGTCTAACCGAAAGCTGTCCATGATATAAATACCGCCATTTCTGCCTTTATCAGTAATGACAGGCACACCAGCAATAGATAGCGCCTCAATATCACGCAGGATCGTTCTTGTTGATACCTCAAAATACTCTGCGAGTTCGCGAGTAGTCATTTTTTTTCTGTCCAGTAAGAGATAAACGATTTCAAATAATCTACTTAATTTCATCGTACCTATTTTAACATAAATATGACATGATGTTGTCATATTTATGCGATATAATAGTAAGTAGATATTAAATAGAAAGGAAATGTTATGCCAAGACCATCCACAAAAGAAGATTTAATCAAACAAGCTGATGAAAATTTCGAAAAACTAATGGATCTCATTGAAGAAAGGGGCGAATAGTTATGTGTGGCACTCAAGACAAAAATGCTCGCGATGTTCTGATGCATCTGGTTAGGTGGCACGAAATGGTAATCGCATGGCATGACGACAATATGGCTGGAAAAAAGACTAATTTTTTGCCTGAGGGGTTCAACTGGCGAACTACACCGGAACTAAATTTTGAATTTTGGAATGAATATCAGAGCGTTAGTCTAGATGAAGCTAAACGCTTAGTGAAAGATACGCACCAAAGAGTCATGGATATTATAAAATCTCACAGCAACGATGATTTATTCAAGAAAAAAGTATATGACTGGACTGGCAGTTCATCGCTTGGTTCTTACTTAGTGTCGGCAACGGCCAGTCATTATGATTGGGCAATGAAAACTTTGCGTAAAATCCACTAGCTTCAGTTATTTGGTGGCATTTCGGCGGGTCGGGGCGCGGGCGACCCGCCGAACAGAGCTTTGCTCTGATTACTCAGATTTGCGACTTTGTGCTAAAATAGGTTCTAGCGTGGGCGTAAAATCTCACCAATTCAGCTATATTCCCAGGTAATTTAAATCCCCACAATTATATTGTGGGGAATGTTGATTGTAGACTATTTGCCAGGAGGAATGTCTGAATATTTATCAAAAAAGTCTAGCCAGACCTTATTCTCGTCCCTCTTAATATCTTGACTGAAAAACTTACTATAAATTAGTAAAACAATTCCAACAATCAACAGCACAACGAGAATAGCATTATAAATAAATCCGAAACCCTCCAAATATAGCACAGCATTGACAATTTCAATATAAGCCATAACACACATAGTGATAAAAATCGTAACCGCAATTCGAGATTGAATGGCAGATGCGTCTTTATCAATCTTATAATCATCGATTATTTTAGAGGCTTCATCATTTATTTGAGATTCCATAAAGACACCTTCTTAAAGTACCTAGATCCGATCTTAGTGCATACGATATATGCACATTAATAGTCTATTTCAACTTTCTATATTATATACGTTTTATAGATTGTGTCAATGATATGAGTTTCTGTTGTATACTCAAACTATTGACTTATTTAAAATGGATTTGCTATACTACGTAAGTAATTTAAATTATTTATGCGGGTTTAGCTCAGTTGTTAGAGCGCTTCCTTGCCATGGAAGAGGCCAGGAGTTAGAGTCTCCTAACCCGCACCAACTAAAGTTATAATATAAATTTACTGAAGATACTGAAAGGTATCTTTTTTTGTTTTCCCGAAGCTCGCCTTGCGGGATTTCTTTGTATACGAGAGGCATGCACCGCAAGGCATGCCTCTCTTTTGTTAATCCAATCGGGACAACTAAGGCTCTAGCTGTTCCGTAGGGCTAGCAAAACTCCTAATGAAAGTTGCGAACGTTAACAATCTAGTTTTGAAATAACAATGATAGACTTCCCTGTTATTCAACGAATCGGCTGAAATATTGATTAAGTGCAGCGACAGATTAGTTAATAACTGAGAATACCAAATCATTAAACTGCTAGGTGCTGTTTTGGCGAGCATGTGTTATCTGAGGATCCTTTGCTACAGTGTTAATCTGTGGAATATTTTAGAACTACGTGTTCGCCGACGCAGTACTTAGCGTAATTAAAAAGGAGAAAACTATGAAAAACAAAAATATCAACTGGAAACAGCTTTTTGAAAAGGCTAAATCAATTTTACTAATCATTCTTGTTACGGCGGGTGTAGCATTTTACGCCGGCATACAATACCAAACGAGTAAATCAGTAGAAATTGACAGCAAGATTAAGCAAGCAGTTTCCCAGTTAAAAAAGTAGCTCGGGAACCGGCAGCAACTCCCGAGAACAATCGAAATGCTGCAAAGCTAGCCGATGCCGTCGAACCAACCGTACCGCAACCAAAACTGGCTGCGATATCGGGCTGCGAATTGGTTCGACGAGAGCTAGCAAAGTATCCAGGATGGAATGTGCGCTTGATGATGGCGATTGCCAGAGCCGAAAATAGGAATTGTGATCCATTAAATCATAATCTTTCGGCGACGGAGAATCATCACGTGTGTATCGGCTCGTATGGTGTACTGCAAGTTGCTTGTGTACACTTCAGACCCGACGAAGATAGAAACGATACGGCAACTGTTGTAAAAGTTGCTTATCGAGTTTGGCAGAGTGGCGGATATAGCCCCTGGAGTATGTATCGAAACGGAAGATATAAGGAGTTTCTAAAGTGAATAATAACGAAAACAGTCTGCTAGATAGTTTTAAATTGAAGTACGAACAGCTAGAAAGCGAGGACTATCTAATTTCATGACAAATTTTAGGTTTATTGTTCGCTGGACCGACTCTGATAATAAAGAACACTCAAAGGTCTATAGCGACGAGGCTACTGCTAGAAAGGCTAAGAAATGGCTAATTGAGCAAGGTGTTTTATCGGTAGACATTGCAGTACGAATTAACGATAAAGACGTTGGTAATCTGAAAGAAGCTGAAAAACAATCTCAGAACCCCAGCGAACAGAAAGGATTTTGGTGGCAAGATTAAATGGCAGGAACAAAGTTAGGAGGATTGAAAGCCAGAGATACTAATCTCAAAAATAACCCCGACTTCTACAGAGAAATTGGTAAATTGGGGGGTCAGAAGTGCGTGATGAAAGGTTTTGCACTCAATCCGAAATTAGCTCGCCAGGCTGGTGCTAAAGGCGGCCGAAGTAGTCGCCGAGGAATAAGTAAAGATGTACATAAAAGCAACTCATAAAAGGTTCGACATAAACGACGTGCGCTCTACTGCGTCTTGTCCTGAATGCCAGTCAAAGCACTTAATGCTTTCCCGGGGTAGCCTATCCTGTCGTAATTGCGGCGTAGAAATCGGTAGGATTGGAAAAACTAACAAGTACGGCGCTAAGCGTACTGAAATGAACGGTAAGATATACGATTCAAAATTTGAAGCACAAGTAGCCGCTGAGCTGGAGCTTGAAAAGAAGCTTGGTCAGATAAAGGACTACGACACGCAATATCGGGTTGAAGGCTGGGTATACGATGAAAACGGTAATAAAGCATTCCCCTACCGACATAAAGTAGACTTCAGGATCCATAACTTAGATGGCTCATTTACTTTACGAGAAGCTAAGGGAGTGGAAACCGACGACTACAAGTGGCGGCGGAAGATACTAGAGAATGTTTGGCTTCCCGCCCACCCTGATTATACGTACGAGGTAGTATTCCAAAAACGTAACAAACGAAGTTTTAAGACTTCGAGACAATCTTAGGAGGTGAATAATGAAACTAATCGTAACAGTTGATCATAAAGGTAGTGAGATATTAGGATATATCACTTCAGACACTAAAAAAGAGAATATTGTGACAGAAGTCTGGAAAGGCATCCAAAAACAACTAGAAGAAAAAGGTTATAAGATAGTCACTCTTTCTGTAGAGGAATATAAGGATAAATAAGACGAGAATCTATGTATGAATATAGCAAAAGAGCTAAACGAAGTTATACAAAAAATACTTAGCGGAACTAGAACGCCAGAACTATTACAATCCATAACAGATATTAATATAAAAGTTGCTGAGCTAGAAGGTAAAGTAAAAGGTATGCGCGATGGACTTCTCTATGCCAGCATCGATAAAGCGCCAGCAGAGAAAACCGAACGACCGTATGTTGTAGATGTTCACCATTGTGTTTATAGAGATGAAGATAGACGAGAATTTACACAATATACCATAAAATTTTCAGACGACTCTGGTTGTTATTTTAGGAAACCTAAAACGGAGATATATGATGAAACGCTATAAATTGCTTAAAGATTTACCAAACCTTAAAAAAGGCACTATATTGTCGGAAGGCAAGTCGCTTTTTGGCGCAAGGACACTAATAACTAAAAATAACGGTGTAGGTCCTATTTTCATCGGTAATGACCTTTCTGAAGAGCTCTTTGAGGAAATCCAAGAACCGACAGATAGTATTCATTGGAAGCCTGAACAAGGCGATGAGTATTTTTGGATTGATGAATGTGGAAGCATATTGCCAGGTACCTTTTACAAAGGTGCCCTGTATGACTGTCAACGACTTACTTTTGGCAATGTTTATCGCACTGAAAAAGAAGCCGAAAAAGCCCGAGAACGCAGACTAGCCGAAGTCAGACTGCGCCGAACCTCAACGTTTAAGCCAGATTTTGAGAATAGGAACGGCGGGTGGGTTATTGTCTATGAATATGCGCATTATAAGCTACTTGCAAGAAGTATTCGAATTGAAGACGCTGGTGAGCCTGTTCGTTATGCTACCAGAGAAGATGCCGAAAAATCCATCAAAGAAAATGAGGAAGATTGGAAGATTTATTTTGGAATTGAGGAGAAGAAATGAAAGAATTTAGTATTCCAGTAAAGATAACTTTAGATTGTTCCTTGTCAGTGCAAGCCAGTAATCAAGATGAGGCTTATGAAATTGCCGACGACACCATGTACTGGGCGTATCAGAATGGTGCACCAGAGCAACATAAAGATTTATCTATCTTAGATTGCGACATCTCGGTTGATGGTGAGGCTATAGATTTAGATGAGTATAGAGACCCGTCTGATATAGATTCGTAAATATGTACTCTATAGGTGACCTGAGTAAGTCATTAAACTGCTCAATCGGGTACAAATCGTACCCTGTTAAAACCATTTTCGACAAGTGACGAAATTGGTTTAGAACATTAACATATTCAAGTGCAGGCTGCTGGCGATAAGGCGGTCCTTTTCATGGTTATGACAAACCAGAAACCGTTGCAACGGCGCCGCAAGAGCGCAAAGAGGGAAAACCTGAGTATACGTATCGTGTCTTTGTAAAATGCTCTGTCGCTGGCATCCTGTGCTTGAACGAACATTAACAATTCAACCGTATAACTGGACAGATGATATGCACAATCTTTACTCTGGCGCGCCATACCCACCCGGCGCAAGAACTAATGTGAAACGTTGTGAGTCGGTTTTTTTATGTTTTTGACGCAGTGCAACGTGTATCGTCTGTTCAACTGGCAACATCGGTGTCTAGGCTTTTCATTCGCCTATAGAATTGAGTGCAGGTGGAAATTAGATTAATCTGGTGTTGTCAAATGGCTATATAAGGGGCTCAAAAGCGATAGTTTCAAGTTGGCGTTGCACTCTCACTGAGACTCACAGCTAGAGCTGGAAAAAATAACCTTTGACTTTGCAATTTAGGTAGCAAAATATGTGACCTTACGAAACTTAATTCCCTCATATTCGAGGAAATTAAACCTCGGCAAATCATCACCTTATGTAGTCAACCAGTTATGCGGTTGAATTAAGACAATAAAACGTTAAAGGAAATAAAAGCATGAGTAATAACATAGATTTTATAAGGAGATTAGAAATGGGAATAACTGTTAAATACGATAATTATGGCGAAGTCATTAACGATAAAATCACTTATGAGTATATAGCGTATATCCTGAACTCTAGAGGTAATATTCTCATAGGCTGGACAGACGAAAATGCATCTCACTATGATATCTTATTTAGTCTGATTGAGCGGAGCTTTGGAACTATTCATGGAGGAGTTAAAGTTAAGGATTTGTCAGTGTCAGTTATGCGTCGTGGAGCATTTAGTTTTAGCTTGGATAACAACAAGCTTTCAGGAGCATACATAACTGACAAACTGGGTGTTCAGGGTTCTGAAAAGGAATTTGAAGAACTAGTAAATGGTGTTATCAGCTGTTTGCAGAGTCAATTAACAAAAAAGTAACAGCCCCGTAGAACGTTTTATCTAAAAAACACGCTCTACGGATAAAATACGTAAACAATATACGTGTGCTTTACGCAGATTTAACATAAGGACAACAAATGAACATAATACACTATGATTTATTCGCGGGCATAGGCGGCTTTTCGCTAGCGCTGGAGGAGGTATTCAATGAAGCAAAAATTAACCGCATCTTCTGCGAGTGGGCAGAGTTCCCGACCGCAGTTCTCAAAAAACACTGGCCGAACGGGATATTCTATGGCGATATCGCCGACCTTATTGCCGACACCGAACGCACTGGATTATATAAAACCAAGAAGCCTGGAGGCTCTCAGAAGAGCAAAGAAGAAAGGAGGTTGCCACAACATGAAAGACTTGATATCGCATCCGCAGGAGTACGGGGTAGTTTTACTTCCAAAAGTCCAGGACACGAAACGCTCACTATACTCACGGGTGGATTCCCCTGCCAGCCATTCAGCCAAGCTGGACGAAGAAAAGGCACGGCAGATGACCGCTATCAGTGGCCAAACATGTTTCGGGTCATACAAAACGTCAAGCCAGACTGGGTCATCGCTGAAAATGTGCGTGGGCTTGTTACTTGGAACGACGGCATGGTACTCGAGCAGGTGTGTGTTGACTTGGAAAGCGAAGGTTACGAAGTCCAACCGTTTATTATTCCAGCTTGCGCTGTCAACGCCCCGCACCGGCGAGACAGAGTCTGGATTATTGCCAACCGTACAAACTCAAGGGCTAAAAGTTTGCAAAAACGGGAAATCAATCCCGATGATACTGCCGACGCCAGTAGCGAGCGATTACGAGGGCGGGGTTTGCAAAGATGCCAAGGTAGAGAATGGCAGGTGGCTGAGAACGAACGCCAAAGGACAGAAGCTTGGAGTCAAAATCAGGGACGCAGTAGGCGCGACTGGAATCAAGACTGGCGAAAAGTTGCGGCTGCAACCTGCAATGCCCGAATGGATGATGGGCTTTCCCGAGAGGTGGACGGAGTTTCCTATAGTTTCGCCAAGTGGCGGAACGAATCGATCAAAGCCTACGGTAACGCAATAGTGCCGCAGGTCGCAATGGAGATATTCAGGGCAATTAAGAGGACGATTAATGTCAACTAAACCACTAATTTTGTGGACATAGAGAAAGGAGATGTCAATGAAGGAAATTATAACCATATACGAAAACGACAGAGGCAAAAAACAACTCCCAGAAGAGTATAAAAACATTGAAGTTAGGTTTTCTCGATATTACAAATTTGAGTTCTGTTACGAAAATGACGACATACAAATCATTATGAGCGCCTGGGAGGGCGATGTTTATATTGCTGAATTGTTGGCTGAAGAAACTGTCGAGAGTCTCTTTAGGGAAATACCCTGGGGAGAATTCGTAATAATAGACAAACGTAAGGGCGACAAAGAGGAATAATCAACCAACAATCAACAAAAATAACAGAGGTGAAAATGATGGAAAGTAATAATAAATCAACCAACGATCAACGAACAAACGAGCTACGAGCATTCAGGGACTTAATAATGGCAGCGTTGATTTTTATCGCTGTATTAGCAGCTCTTGTGCTCATATTTAGTAGCATTGGGCAAAATGCAAAAGACCTAGAGGCTCGCTGTAAATCGCTTGGCGGTGTGGCTGGTCAAACTAAGTGCTTTAAGGACGGGAAGGAAATTTAGTATGGAAAACCAAAACAAAACATTCCAGCTTGACTATATTGAGGAATACCTAAAAATTCATATGGGTAGCAACTTCACTGTATCTTGTGGCATAGAAACCTTTGGAGGTTTCAAATACTGGGCTAGGTTTGAAGAACCCGATGAGGACAATGAGGGCTATATGCACTTTGTCCAAGCCGAGGGCAATACACTAGAAGAGGTTGCTGGGAAGATAGCGACATATCTAGATAATGGCAAAATATATAACGATGGAAGGTATGTATAGGAAAGGACATTGAATGAAAATCTATAATGTTGGTAAGGACTCTCTAGACGAATACGATTTAGAATATCTAAACGAAAAAGCCTATGAATATCTTATCTATAACTATGAAGCGGGTGATTACCAGGGCGATGGTGTAGCAGTTCTTAAAGATAACAATGGTAAGTTTATGTTGATAGATTTAGGGCACTGTAGTTGCTATGGCCCCCTGGAAGAGCGCAATCCAAAATGTATCTACTCACTAGAAGAAATAATTAAGTTGTTAGATAGGCGTTGCCAATATACATGGGGCGGTGAGTATATCGAAAATGTTGCTAAAAAGCTTAAAGAATTAGAAGGGTTAAGATAATGCGAGAATTAAAATTCCGCGCTTGGGACAACCTAGAAAAAAGAATGCGCAAAGTCGTGTCGTTACATTGGCAAGGTGACAAACTTGTATCAGCTAAGCTTGAGGGCGAAAATGAGCCGATTCCGATTGAGGGACGGCTGGTGATTGAGCAATACACGGGTTATGAAGCGGAGGCTTGCGAACCTGTTTATGAGGGCGACATTATCACTCTATATGACAACCAGTTTTATGAGGATTTAGGTGTTGGGGTGGCTAAGGGCTCTCGTTATTTAATGGTTGATAAAGATGGTAAATACATGGATATAGATATGTCTCGCGATTTAAGTACTATTTTAGGGAGTATCCACGAAAACCCTGAATTATTGGAGGAGAAATGAAATTTATTTGGATTGGTCGCCGACCACTTGAGAACGACGTTCAGATGGATATTTTTATTTTTGACAGTATGCTTGTTGAAGCAGTGCCAATTGATAGGATGTGCGGACATTTGCTTAATAAAGACGCTAAAAAACTAAACGAATTCCTAGATAAATACTCTGACGCTCAGCCGTTTGATAGAATCCTCTGCTACAAAGACACCGGGGAGTTGACTGAGCGCTTTATTAAAGAAATTAGAGAGACAAAGGAAAAACAGCCATGCAGACAATCCTAAATCCTTGCTGCGTCGTCGCTATGAAGTGGAGCGAGCGTGATATTAAGACCGCTGAATTACTAAAAATATTACCTCAAAAACCAGCTTTTGGCGATAAGTCTGGAATGACGCGGTGGTTGTTTTTTGTGAAAGGAGTTGAAGATGATGGATAGATGTGGATTCCTTGCTCTTAGACTATTCGTTTACTTTGTAGCCATGATGATAGTAGGGCTGTTCTTACAATATTCTGACATTGGAGTAGCTTTAATGACATTTGCTGTATTTTTAGGTTTTTGGAGTGTGTCAGTAGGGTTTAGAGAGTATAACGACAGTCTAATAGAAGAACGATGGAAAATATTCAAACCTGTCATATTGGAGATAATATTGATCGTATTGTTCATTGGTTGGTTTGCTTTTATAAGTAGCCTACATCTTGAGCATAAGCGCCCAGAACAAATAGAGCAAGAGCACCAGAATCGCTGTAAACAGTTGTATGGAACTGAAGCTGGAGCGTTTACGGAGCGCAGACGTTCGAGTATATATCGCTATTGTTACGACGCTAATGGCGACGTAAAGGTGTTTCATTAAAGGTAATAGAGAGGTTAAATATGAGTACTAAAATATCCGACCAAGACCAAAAATGGCTAGATAAAGTCGGCAAATTATCAGAAGAAGGTATCTCGATAGCAAAACGTTCAAGCATGGAATCTGCCGAATATGTAGACCTATTACTGAGCAACTTTGATGATAAGAATTACTGTCAAATGGTAATCGACCAGCATGCGGTAGAAGCAGCTATCGGACAATACTTTACCGACGTTATCGCTCCTCTCTTTTTCGATATGCAAAAGGTGCTACGGAAAAAAACTAAGATGAGTAAGAGTAACGCCGAAACATGTGCCAGGATACATGTAGGACGATTTATTCGCAATATTACTAAGGAGTTGAATAAGAGAAATAAGGAGGAGTTATGAAAGTATTTATATCAATGCCGATGAGGGATAAGGGCGTGGAGGAAATTGTAAAAACTAGGTCGCAAATTTTTAAGCAAGTCAAAAAAGATTTTCCGGGATCTAAATTAGAATTATTAGATCAGATTATAGAGGACGACTGCCCTCTTAAAGGCACAGACGCCGGCATATGGTATCTTGCCAAATCCATAGAGATTATGGCAGAGGCTGACGTTGTCGTTTTTGCTCCAAATTGGCATCTCGCGTCAGGTTGTCGAGCAGAGAAATTTATAGCTGAAAACTATGGTAAGTATCGCATTTTTAAGTAAAAGGTAAGGTTGAATATGAATAAAACTGTAACAGATCTCCCTACGCCAGAAGAGGTCACCCGAGTCACTGCAACTTTAGATTTAGCGAGCAAACTAGATAACGCTGTGATTGCTAAATTAAGCAGCTCCAAAGGCAAAAGCTCTACGCCAAAAATCGGTGAACTGTGCGGCATTGATTTGCTACTTGATCTATCTGGCGCGCCAGAGGACGCAAAGTATGAGCTGTATTTTAAGGCGCGAACTGTGTTTGAGGACATTATGAAAAGGAAGTAAAAGAAAGCCGCCCTTGAGGCGGTTTTCAGTTGTTCGGGATTTCCGAACAGTTCAGTTTGTAAACAATTCTTACTATTTCAACTATAAAGGATTACTTTATAATTTAACTTTTCAGTACTGGCGGTGTCTTACCACGTGGCTCAGCCAGCAATTTGCCAGTTTTCGGGTCATGCCAGCGACTCAAGTCTGGGACATTGTGCGAGTCGACCAGGCATTGCAGACAGTCATTATATGTAGAGCCTACTGGCATCTGCGGCGTAGCCTTACCTATATGTAGCGTAACGCAGCCGCAAGCCTTACACTCACGAAAGTATAGACTTGATTTGGTGATGGTTATTTTCTGCAAGTTCATAGGTTACCTTGCGTATCTCCTTTTAACGAATTATAAATTGCGCCAATAACAGGCATTAGGCGGCTTATACCAGCTGCTATTATAGCGGCGGTTGTAGAGAACACGGCACTTCCTGTAAGCGCGTCCAGGCTTGTCATAAAGTCCCGGAACGCGGAGACGCCATACAAAGCTGTAAATGTTGTCATAGTGCCTAAGAGCCCCTGTAGAAACGTTCTCATAGCCCTTCCGTTCTTGGTATCTACACTAAACAATGATTTTATTTTTTCCATATTTCCTCCTTATTTCTTAAATCCCTTAAATAATCCACTTAAGAATTCTATAATACTGTTTATACCTGCTAGGATTTTGTTCAATAAACCTTTATTGTCTGCTACATCCTGTTTAATCTTGCCTATTTCACGCATTACATCTTCGTTAGTCGGCTGTGGTGCTATAGGCTTGTCGGGTGTTTTTTCTACTTGCTTTTCCTCTTTAGGCACTACTGGCGCAGGGGTAGGTTTTGGTCTCTCTTGTGGTCGAGGCGTACCGAAATCGTTAGGTGCTAACTCTCTAGTACGCTCTGCAAGTACCCAAATGGACTCATTGCCCATCTTGACCAGTACGTAACTGTGTCCGCCGTCATTTTCTCCGCCTACAACATCCATTCCACCAACTAGTCTGAAGTAATCGCCAGTGTTTATATTTCCGCCAATTAAATACCCGTCTCTATCTACTTTAGTTGCTACTGCTTCTGGTATACCATTGTCCTCCCAGTCGAAATTATGAGATAATCTATTGCACTTAATCTGACGAATACCAAATACAGTAGCCACTTCATCGGCATAATAAACTTCAGGTAGCGCTACACGACGCTGTGGGGTTAGGATTGGTTTACCTACATATCGATAGAATGTATATGGCGGTCGATCTGACGCATTCCAGAGCCAGTCATGATTGTCTATTACAATACCAGCTTGATAGCGACAGTTAATTACATTATCTGAGTCGACAAACACTCCCGTATGCCCGAGAGCTCCACCAGAATTACCACGTATACCCCAGATAAATATATCGCCTCGTTGACATTGTGCGTCGCCGTTAGCGTCCGTTGGCACTCGCACCCAGCCGTTCTTTTCTAGCGCATCGAACAACGTATCGGTGTTACCAATCCAATAGCTCGCCGGCAGTAGACCTGCCTCTTTGAGCGCGTGGTATACAGATGATGAACAATCGTAGCTTCCTGGACCATTGCGATTGGCCATTGAGTAACTTACTCTACCCTTTCGTGCATAGAACCATGCTAGTGCTTTTTCTATCATTTTGTTACCTCCTTTACTTCCTTTATGACTTCACGGGTTTCTGGTTTAATTTGTTGAATTGAATTGATAAATTGAGTAAGTATGAAAAAACCAATCGTACCGATTAAAACAGTTAGTCCTGTATATTTGACTATTAAGCCAATAATTTTCTTCTCACCAATAATAATTGCTTTGATAAATACATTACCGTCTAGCTTCTCATTTCGCTCATTGATCTTGACAATAGATTGTTCCAGGTCAGACAGTTTTCCATCTACATATTTTTTACGGTCAAGATATTCATCCCTGTTTACTAGACTGTCTAATTTACCTAGTATCTGCGCTAATGAAGGCTCAACTACTTTTTCATTGAACACTTCCAGTCGTGCTAAGCGCTCATTTTGTTCGTTGTCTGATTTCTGCATATAAAAAACGGAAGCCTTTCGTGATTACGCGTGCTTCCGTTTTTTGAGATCACACTTTGTTTAACTTAGTTATATTTTACTATTTATACGATACATAAACAAGATTAGTTTTGCGTCGCCACCAGTATACGACTACAGCTCTGAGGAGGTTGATACAGGCAGGAAATGGATTGACAGAAAGTCAATCTATCGGAAATCTATAACTCTTACTACGAAGGGTTCTGGCACAGAAGAAACTGGAGCAAACAATGAAACGTTCGACTACATAGATAAGCTAATTTCTCTGGATGCTGTTCTGAATATGTCGAACGGCGAGAGATATCCAAACGGCTACACAAATCCAGGCGCGCCATCTTTACAGTATTTTCAGCTTAAATTCGCTAACTGGGAAGGTGACCCAAAAATATGTTACCAAACAAGAACTGTTGGCGTTGTAGCAATGACTATTTTGTATACGAAGAAATCTAAAGAGGACTAGATGTCTGCAACAAACCTTATATTGAACTCACTCTGGGAACTTCCACCGCCAAAATTACGAGAATCTGTGCATCTAGCTCTGACGTCAAGTACATCTCCCTTTTCCAGGAGAGCGTCACAATCTAGTGTTGGAATTGGAATAGTCATAGAGTTTCCAGAACCAGTAATTCGTTGAGACTCTTTGAATATATTGTCATTCTTGAAAATTCTAATTAAAGCCGTCGTACCAGGATTAAAGCCCGCTGAAGCTATACCGCAACGAGCATGAATATGATAGATACCTTTTTTAGGAATTGTTGCCTGATAGGTTTTAGTGTCTAGCATCTTGGCGGTATCATACTCGATAGTATCGAATGGAACAATGACATCTTTTGTTGAATCTAGCGCTGGCCACTGCCCAGGTGCTGTGGTGGCTGAAAACATAGGTATCGACGCAAAACTAATCTTATCTGGAGTGATAGCTTTATCTTTTATGTTCTTAGCCTCAACTATACCCTCTTTTAATTTTCCGTCTGTATCAAGGGATTCTAGTAGAGCTTGCGCCAGACGATCAGCATACGAAGCAGAGGCGCATGGCTGCACAATATCACCAACATTGCTACCATCATCTTCAGGACCTGCTAATAACTTCAGGTTTATGATACTGCTATTTGCTTTGTTGGCCACTCCTATCCAATCGCGAACAGTCCCCTCAATTACGTTGCCAGCAGAGTCGGCTCTATAGGTTATGAAGTTCATTGCCGTTTCTGTACTCCAGCCGCTTAGGCCGTCAGTTATCAATGTGTCGGATCCTGTCGCGCGCGGGCTTATCACGTGCGCTACATTTGGATAAGAGCCGTCCATTACTCGTGTAATTTTATCTTCAATACTTGCCATAATTTCCTCCTTTAGCTTAGATCTTTCGTACCAATATTGACGTATTCAAATACCACCCTTGACATCGCGTAGCTTACTCCAGATTCGGATGATGACCACCCATACTGTACCCACTGAGCATCCTCATCAATTTCCAACTCTATATCTTCGCTTGCTGAATTAAATATATTTGGAACATTCTTTATTCCGCTCCACTGCACGCCTGGTGTGCTCCAATGCACTCCTGGCTCACTCCAACCAGTACGACTTGACAATGCGCCAAAATATCGTGTTTCAGAAAAGTTCTGAAGCCCATCTTCAGTTTTAACGGTAGCATTTAACGTTATTCTTCCTTGTGGGCGCAGCAGGGTAAATACAGCTCTTAATACTCGTGCCCAATCGCGACCGGTTTCTTCGAATCGGAGTTGTCCGCTTTGTGCGCTCGTGTTGAATAATCTTCCGTCATCTACCGTTTTGACACTCTTTGATAGTTCAACGATCTTATCTCCTTGAACAATGAGAAAATGAGTTATACCAGAATTATCGTTATACAACGTCATCCAGTCAGCGCGAATATTCCACGGCTTCATCCATGCGCCCTTGCGCTCAGCATCATAAACCCAAATTTGATTATTATAGTTAGCTGCGACTGGTAATGCCCAGTACACACGCCCTTCAAATGCTAATCCAACAGCTTTCTTAATAACTTTAGTGTTCAGAGTACTAATCGCATCTTGAATAGTGTTAGTTATTCTCTTGGTAGATAATACGTTTTGTAATTGAGGCAGCGTACCAGTAGTCTTAAATCCATCGCGGCTTGGATATAGTAAATCGTTGTTGTAGATGACTACCGCGTCAGGACTGTCAGTGCCATCAGCTCCAGTATCTTCTTGGACCTGCCAAACAGTGATTGTATCTTCTCCATAAGTGATGTTTGTCGGTGCGATATAGAACCGCTTTCCTGTGCCGTTTGTGCCGCTGCTAAGCACGGTAACCTTTGGGTCGCCTTTTCCGTCGCGGTACGGTCTCACTGCAAACGGCACTTCCTTGGTACCATGGCCAACTACTGTATATCCACCGCCGTAGCCTGGTGAAAAGTCTAGTTCATGTCCGTAGTCTCCACCACGCCAAACGTAGAACAGGTTTTCTTTATCGCCTGTCATCCAAATGCGACCGTTTATCACGTCAGCGCGAGTTGTTTTTGGACCGGCTGTGTTATTGTCTTTTGGTAGCGGCACTGATACGTCTAGGCTTCTTGAGCCATTGTCTACAAGCGTCGTCTGATCCATTGGTAAAGCACTTGCTAATCGATATAGCGTTGGGTCGCCACCGCCGTCCACACCGACGCCGCAGTAAATATTCCATGATTTAGCCTCCTTGCTGTCTGGACGTTTAATAGTCAAGCTTTGCTTCTCGGCATTCCACATATCACGGTCAGTTGATACCGCTTGAGATAATAATGGAGATCCTGCTGTCTCACCAACGGTAGAGTTAAAAGTAACTGCATAGAAAACCTTAAATCCATTACCTGTAAGTCCAGTATTTTTGTCTAATATCGGTACCGCTGGATCTGCTATCTTCTGGAAGGCTACGATTTTCATAGTGGGGATATCTAGGTAGCTCAGTGTATCCTCACCGGTCATAATCAGCAGATTGTTACGTATTTGCTTAAAATGTCCCCGCGCTGATTCGTGGTATTCTTTTCCTTCGATCACCTGCCAGGCGATATCTTCGCCTTTGGCGACGCATAATTTAGTCTTGTCTTTGATTCGTTGTAAGCAAGCTAGCCAGTTGACCGAGCCGCTACTTGTCGTGCTACGGAATTCAGTTAGTTCCCCCAATATTTTGCCTAGAGGCTGAGGACCGTACTTTGCTGTACCGCAGCGAACGGTAATAACAGAGTCTTGGTCAAGGATTAGGTTCTCTGACGACCTTAGCCCTCTTAAAGGCGACCGTCCATCGTCAAAAGCTGTCACCACTCCATTTTGCCAATCCTGCACCGCCAATCGCTGTATCTTTGGCGACTTCATATTTTTGGCAGGCTTCAGCATATATCAGACACTCCTGGGACCATGTGTAGTGGTCGATAACTTGCTTGAGCACCATTGTTTTCAATCATCTTCTGCATCAGCTGATTTGCCTCTTCAATGAGGTTGCCGTATTGATTTTGTAGAAGAATATCGTTGCGGGCGTATTCTGCAGCGCACATAACAACTAGCCACATCGGATTATCTACGGGAACTGTACTGGATGCTCCTGTGAGCAGAGATGCGCGTAAATATACTGGCATTTCGATTTTTCCGCCAAGCATTGGGTCGTCGTCTCTAATCGGGTCGATAAGTAGTAACTTATTGCCGGCTATAGTACAGTAGTTGCTACCCTTATATATTCCTAATTGTTCTGGTGGGACCGTGGCGTATTCTCGCACCTGATTATCTTTCCTAATCTTAATAGTGTCGCCTGGTATATCGCTTACTTTAAGCACTTCGTCTGTATCGATGTCGTATGACTGTTTAGTGGATAATATACCGATGGAATATGACGGATCGTAAAGTGATTGCCAGTCCACATTTGGTTCACTCTCCCATTGCTGTATATATAAATTAGCAATACCCAATATCTTCTGATATTTCTTGTCGGTCTCGGGTAGATTTCTTACCTTACCAGTGGCTTTCAGCATGACTGCTGATACAAGTTGTTTAGTATTCATAGCGTCGTCTTCCTAAATTAAAAACACGGAGCCGGCTTATTATTGCCAGACGCTCCGTGTTTTTTCGGTGACGCTGTTTTCTTGTTTACTATTATAGCATAATCGTTGCAACTATGCTTTTTTGACGCGTATCCTCGGACTCTTCCACTGTTTCAGTGCGGCATTTACTTGTTTTTGGGTATTCATCTTACTAATGAGATTTTGACCGATTTGGTTGATATTCATACCCTGTACAGATGTTTGATTTGCTTTTGCAGCATATGATGAGATGTTTGCAGCGGCTTTTATTCCAATAGAAGCAATGCCAGAGTTAGCGGACCGGTCACCACGACCACCTCGGCTACGACCCGAGCCGCTCCGACTACTGCCACCAGACGCCTCTTTAGTAATTCTATTGCCATCAACATCAAACTGAGCGGCATTGAGGGCTTTTGCTTCCCACTTAGTTATGTAGCCCTCGGCCCGTAACTTATTGATGACGCCATTCTTGGCAAACATCTGCCCGGTGATACTCTTACGGCGCCCGTTAGTTAATGCTTGCATCAGCTCCTCGTGGGATGATTCTTGCGCCTTCTGACGCCAATAATTGTCCATCAGGCTCACTTCCTTATGAGTAGTCATCGCCCCGTACTCGATTTGCTCCTTGGTATAACCAGACTCCCGATAGTAGCGTTCTCGTACCCAATCTGGCAAGTCCTTATGTTTGCCCATGAGGATGTCTACGGCGCTCTTGGCCTTATTAACCTTCTTCTCACCATTTTCCAGCTTATTAAGGATATCGCCAGATGAACTGAATTCTTTCTTTATGGTAGATGCATCATCAATGTTGTAGGCCTTCATCCAGTTATAGTAGGCCTCGTCACTAACACCTTGACCCTCTGCTAGAGACTTATAGTAGCTTCTCTGTACATTACCGCTCTTATTAACCAATAAGCCGTCCTGGATCTTGTATATACCTTTTTTCAGCCCACGTTCAAAGTCTTTTATGGTTTTGCCTGTATCATCGCCAGCAGCTGTTGATGTGGAGGCTGATTTTTCGTCTGGGCGCAATGCATTTTTGCCGAACAGTAAAGCCTTGGCTTGATTCCATGCATTTCCAGAGTCTACTTCAAAGTTCGTATGCTCCTTGCCATTCTTGTCAGTATAGACATCTCCACCATCCTGTAAGACCTTTATACCGCTCATGGTTTTCTTTATCTGGTTGCCGACTGGTATCAATCCTCGTAAGTTCTTCTCGGTATTCTCCTTATCGCCTTGGACCGCATAAAATCCAGCGCCTAGTAAATTACTAGCCGTTTGTGCAACGCCAGTAGCACCATCAAAACGCCCGAAATCGCTTGACTTGCCAAATATCTTTTCTCGCTCTGATTTAGGTATCATATTGACCGCTGCCTGCGAAAATGGATTTGCCTTTACCACTTCACCAGCAACTCGTGCTATTTTTTGTCCCAGCTTGTCATCCTCACCATCGCCATCGGCATCGTTGCTTAGTGCATCTTTGATTGCGTCTGCCATGTTCGTCAACGGTTCATTACCGGTGATCTGCTTCATAAGCATATTCAATCCATAAGCTACCACAAATGCTTCAGCGGCCCGTACCGCACCGACAGCACCATCCTTAAACTGAAGAGATTTTATGTCTGAACCGATTTTCTTAGCATGGGCAATGTTGTTTTTCCAGCTCTCGTTTGTTTCGTAGCTGAATTGCAAGAACATCTTACCTAGCGTCGATTTATACACCTGCGGCATAGCACCGATACCGCGTCCACCGACAGCCCGCTCCGTTGCTTGGTCGGCTGCTTTTATCAGCTGGTATCCCGTCAAGCCCTGCTTCTTAAATCTATTGTAGTTAGCTGCCCAGTTGAGTTGTATAAACTTCTTTTCTACCAGGTTCATGCCTGACACTACGCTAATTGCGTTGGTGGCTTTCTGGTAGTTTGACTTAATAAACTTGCCCTCTGTATCTGTGTAGCGCTCGCGTAGAAATGCGGACTTGCGCATTGCCTCTTTAGTGTCTTTCTGGAATGCCGTTAAGAATGCACGACCAGTGTTGCGCAGTCCATTATCTCGGACCGTTTCTGGCAGGTTTAATGTCTGCGCTAGGGTTGATGATAGGTTACCTAAAATCTTATTAGCACCATTCACACTTTCTAGGCGGCGAATAACTTGAACTCCTGCGTTAGTTCTGTCTATAAATGGACGATCTAACGAACTACTCTTGCCAGCCATCTCATTTACAAAGTCTTGCACAGCAATGGTAGCCTTATTCGATATTTTTTCGCCCTGCGCGAGATTACTATCTGGGTCAATGCGTGTACCATTTTTTCTCGCCATATCCATAGCCCTCATCGATGATTCTATTTGCCTACCGCGGGCAATGACCGGCTCCATATGAGTGTTGTACAACATAACATCTGCGTAATATTCAAAAGCCTTGCGCGGATCTTTTTCATAGCTCATCATACCGCCAAATCGACGCTTCTCATTGGCATTGAATTTATGAGTTGGTTTAAAGTCGGCAGACAAACCAGCAATTGAGGCTGGTATTTCACCACGCGCTTGACCTTCCATGTCCCCTCTCACTCCTGTTGGAACGGCAGCCAACAGCTTATCCACGGCTCTACCTAAGATATTGCTTCGCTTTTGAATGTGTGGCATGTAGTTCTTGAGATACGGAATTTCTTCCTTGCCATACATACGTCTAACTGAGTTAAGGTTAGATATCATAGCGTCATAGTTTTTACGCATAAATACATCATATTCCTTGACGCGCTTAGCTGCTTGTGGACCATATTTCTTAGTAAATGCTGTATTCATGTTCTCATCAGCATTACCTACAGGGAACTTGCCCTCTGTATATGCACCAACGTCCTCCCAAAACTTTTTACTACTTACAAAGCGAGGACGGGCTTTATCAATATATTTAGCCAGTGTGGCATGTTTTTCTAGTAGGTTATTAATTTCATCAGCATAGTTAGCGTATGCCTCGGTCTTTTGGTAGTACAAGTCCTTGAGTAGCTTCTGTCCAAGTTCGTCTTTAACGTTTTTCTCAACTAAGCGATTAAAGGTGTCTGTAATACCACCCTTGCTTTTATCTAAACTGTTTGTCAGGTGATCAGCTTCTATTACGTCGAACTTGCCGTTGGTTTGATGAACCACTCCAAAAGGCGTTACCTGAATGTAGTTACCTTCAATTGCACCTGTTTTTGGGTTACGTACAAAACCACCGTCAATTGAATGTTCGCCAACCAGAGGGACGACCGCAACCCCACCAGCACTGTCAGGATTCTTGTAGGCCATAAATTCCTGGACCTCACCGTCTTGTTTAGCAGCCTTTAAGGCTTCCTGAATTATTTGATCTCTATTAACCTTGTCTATCTTTTTGGTCTGACTTTTCCATATGTAAGCAGCTCGCGAGGTTGGCATCCAGTCGCCATATTCTCCATCATCACCAACATAGCGGCGTTCAAAACTTACAAAATGTTTTTTACCGTCTCTAGTGCGTTTGGTGTGTTGGCGATATTCATACATACCATCTCTAAACTCTCTATTCCAAGTGTCATTTATACCAGGCTTGGTCTGTTCATATAAATTTCCCTTAGTTAGTAGGTGTTCTTCCTCCATTGGTACGTTCTTAAACTCTTGTGTTTGGTTTTGTTTTAATGGTTGAGGTTCAACAGTTTCATGCAGGCTTCTTCTGTCGGCTTGTGTTAAAGGATGTTGTACACTAGGGGGTTTAGAGTCTGTAGGAGTTTCCTGTATTGTATGTGTAATAGAGTTTGGCTCATTAGTATTCTCTGGTGTAACATTAAGACCCCAGTTTCCATTTTCATTTTGAGAATATCCAAGGGATACTGAATCAGTACCCCAAACATCTTGAACAGATGGACGAGGTTTATCGTAGAAGGAATCGTCTTCTTCTAATTTATAACGGTTAGCGTTATTGACATTTTGAGGAGTGTTTGGTATACTATCGTTGAACCCGTTGTCTGGGTCGCTAGAGGACCGTTCAGGACGTGAAGGTTGTCGGCCGGATTCATCCGCAGCAACAGCCCCCTCTGGGGAATAAGACATAGCAGGCTTGTCGTTTGGCAAGTCTTTGTTTATGTTAAAGTATGTTACCAGATTAAAATCCCTACCGCTATATTCAAGCTCGGCAACGATACGATGATGGTTATCTAATTGCCGTTCAAATACCATGCGCTTACCAGTCCTACCAGTACCTGACATATATACTACATCAGGGTCTGAGAATACATGAGGTAGAGCTCTAATGTCTGCTTCCGTTAGAGGGTTAGCGTCTGCGCCGTTCTTACCTAAGCCCGTAAGGTGTCCACTGTTTCGCAAATGATTTACGGCATTCTTATTTATAATTAACCGGGCTTTTTTATTAAAGTCAGTTGAGCGTAATGCTTCTGCTACTTTTCTAGCACCATCTTCAGATAATTGACCAACAACGGACTTGATTTGCTTGCCCCGTCGGACAGAATTGAAGGACCTAACAGCCCGCTCGCTTACATCAGAGTCAAGACTCATTGTTTTAATCCGACCATCACCACCTGGTACCTGTTGAAGATTACGGAACTTCCCCGTCTCCATCTGGGCATAGAACTGTTTGATGACGTCTTGCTTGCCGATGAGTGATTTTATTGCTTCAGTAATGCGGTCATATACCGCCAGGACCTTTTGAGGAATACCTAACCTAGCGCCTAGACGCACTTTATCTTCACCGTTTAGTCTTCCGTGGTAGTATTCGCTAAAGCCGTCTGCGAGCTGCTCTTCAGCTAGCAGGTTGATATCGTTGCCGTATTGCCTGCCGTATTTGTTTACGAGGTAGTCGTCGCCGTAAGTTTGGCGGATAGCGTTCAGCAGTTCTGGCTTGTTTCCTGTACGTGCTAATAGTTTATGCCCTAGCTCATGATTGAGAGTGTCTTCAGATAGTCTGTTCAGATCGATGGTATCAGTCTTTGGGACGTAATAACCAGCAGCCTCTTTTTGCATTTCATCTTGCCATTCGTAGAAAAGAAGCTTTTCATCACCAGTGAGGTTGAATTGGCGGGATTTTAGCAATTCCTGAGATACCTGATTTACTTCCTCCATGGTTTGATTGACCAGTTGCATTTTGATATCAACATCGCCCTGGTCAGGGAAATATCCAAACTCATTAATATCATCGCCAGCAAACCGTAAGTCTTTGGCTTTTACAGTAAATGCATGGACGGCACCGCTGCCGTTTAGATTGCTTGCCTGGTGTTGCCGAGCATATGTTTCAGACAGGGTTACCCAATCGCCATTGTTAAGGTTACCGCTGGGCGATGCGCGGTAAATAGTAACGTCTGCGTCAGGGTTATTACGAATAGCGTTTAGCACATCCATCGACTCTTGATGAGCCGTTTCAGACAGTCTCACGCCATAATTAGCGGGCTTATCGTAAAAGTTATTTAATGTACCGCCCTCTTCTATATTGAACGCCCTAGGACCAGTTTCATCTGGACGGTGCGCCATCATGTAATTAGTGTCGGTATTAGCGGTATTATCAGCCATACTCCATTCCGGCATTGAAGCTGGGTTGGATATGAACTGCTGAGCTTGTCTCTGAAAGCGTTCTTGAGCCATCTGGACACCTTGCGGCGACACTCCCTCATTTTGCAAGCGGACTGTCATATCGTTTAATGTTTCGCCATCAGCATTGCGAATGTCGGTTGCCAGATTATATGTTGGCTGGTCATCCAACTTGTATTTAACATTCTGCATTACTCGGTTCTGCACACCCTGGGTAGCCTGCTCAACAAGATAGCTTTCTAGTTTACCGGTGGTCTGCTGGCGGGATGCTACGGCACTGATGTCGCCACGTTGAATGTCTGACATGTTCTGGCTGACAGCCTGCTTAAGAGCAGGGCTAGCATTTGGTATGGTGGTCTCTACTGTCTGATTAACGTTGATTGACTGAATTGGATGGGTTTGGTTCGCTCTTGTATTGACTGTATTAACTTCTGCCGCTTGACGGATTGAGTTGTTTTCTGCTGGGCGCCTAAAGAATGATGAGTATCCCGTTTGTTGGTTATTTACAGGGTTTGTCGCTGTGTTTGTCGTAGTTTGAGTTTGCGCCTGCGACTGTTGTTGTGGCTGGATTGGCTGCTGAGATTGCTGCTTATTCTGTCTCTGCACCAAGGCTTCCTGTTCCAATCTGCCTGGTTTAGTAATGTCTACATCATTATTGGTTGCCTGCTGGTTTGAAAAAACCTTATTCCTGGTCGCGTTAATTCCCTTGCCAGCAGTAGCCATCATACCACCACCCAGTGCTCCCAGCGCACCAGCAGAGGCGTGTTGTCGCCAATCGGTATTTAACTTGCCATCATCAGCCAAATCGCCAGCGAATGATTGTATCGTCTCCTCGGCGCCTTCTTTTATAGCATCCGAGCCAATGTGCTTAGCTGTATCTATAACCTTTTGCTGCCAGGCTTGCTTGGCAATTTGTTTTGCTGACTGTTCAGCAGCTTCTTTACCTCCTTGTTTAAGGACTGATTTAACTAACGTACCGCTACCGCCGAACGGGACACCAAATAAATCAATACCGCCATCGGCAGCAGAGCCGATACGTTGCAAGGCGTTTAGGTCTTCAACTTTCCCTTGGTCATTTACTCTAACACCACTGATACCTGCTGATATCTTATTTGGAGCTTCCATAACACCCCGTGCCATACCAGATGGTAATTTAGCGCCAAAACGCAGGTAGTCCATAGGGTCATCCCACTGGAAGCCTTGCTGCTTATCTCCTTTGTCTACTGCGTCCTCATATCTTTGAATAGCATCTGTAGCAGGTTTTATTACATTACTGAAGTTCTTTTGATTCTCTGCACCAAATAATCCATACTTGCCAAGCGGATTAAGGTAGTCGAAGAATGTTGGTTGTGGTTTTGACGTTTGTGGTTGCACCTGCGGTTTTTGTTGTTGCGGTTGGACCAGTTGCGGTTTAGGCTGCTGAACTGGCTGTTGTGGTTGGATTGGCTTATTAACCGCATTCTGAACCTGTATTTGCTTATTCTGATTATTTGCCCAGTCTTGCTGCCCTTGCGAATTAAATACTTTTGGTGCATCATTTACTGTCACCTGTGGTTTCAACTGGTTATTTTGACTATTTAGATTTAATTGCTGTGTTGCTTGATTGGCTTGCTGGAGAGGATTAGAACTGGGGCTAGGATTGGCATTGGACCCATTTAAAAGGCGCTGGCGATTTTCGACGCCATTCATACCATAGCCAGCATTTAATACTCTATTCGTATTATTTAATTGCGGCTGTATATTATTTTGTTGCACTACCTGCGGCTGAACTTGTTGCTCCTTGCGTCGCTTTTCATCATCATTTATCCAGCCTTTACCAGTGAAGAAGTTACCTAATCTCTGAAAAAAGTCCATATCCTAATCCCCTCCTCGTTATTTACAGATATTGGTTTTGACGTTTACGCTCTTCCTCTTGCTGGAGGCGTGTGTTGTAAATATTGAGCGTCGGGTCGCTACCTGGTGCTACTGGATTAGATACACCAACCGATGTATCGCCCGCTACCTTGTAGCTGTCGAGGTCTTTTGCATTGTATTGAACCTTATTACCAGTGTAGGTATTCTGCTGACGTCCTAGGTTATCGATTTCGCTTGATAGAGCATTTGCACGTCCAAGGTCAGCACGAGCTGCATTAGCACCATTAGCACCCTGAGCAGTAGCTTTCTGGCTTCTCAACTGTGCTAACTGCGTCAACAAGTTCTGGCGGGTAGTCTGTGAGGCTTGGCGGGCTGCGCTATCTTCATTTGCTTTCCAGTCGTTGAGCTTCTTGTCCTCATCAGCATAGTCATTCTTAAACTGACCCCACGTCGTATCGATTTGCTTTTGGTTCTGTGCATAGGTTTGTCCCGCGCCGGCGCGCTCTTGATTGGCTTGGTTCTGTACCGCACGTCCTGCTAACTGCATATCCGAGCCAACGGCACCTATGCTACCAAGCGAACGAAGTAGTCCGCGTAATCCGACAGAAGAGCGGTCATTGATGTTATTGATATTAGTACGTCGTTGTTGCTGGTTCTGGCGGGTCTGGTCGTTGAATTGACCTTCAGCACGGTTCCATGAACTGCGCAATTCATTTTTCTTGGTATTATACTGGTTGTTAATATTGCCCAAGCGTACGCCTAATTGGTTATCTATACGTCCTAGCCCATGCTCAAGCTGACCAATACCTTGGTCATATTCTGCTAACTGAGCAGCACTGGCGCGGTTGCCTCCGCCATAGTAGCCACTTCCACTACCGCCTCCGCCGTAGTAGCCGAGGGAGAGGTTCTGGCGAGGACCAGAATTGCCGCCATTACCACTATTAGCTCGCTGATCAGCATAATACATCTGCTTAAAACGGTCATTGATGCCACTAATCTCATCATTTTTATATAATCTGCCGTTACCACCTTTTACCCAGGTGTTCCTACCAAACCATCCTGTTTTACGAAAATTACCACCGTCGCCTACGTTGCCAGACAGAAAGTTACGGTCGATACCCATGTCATCGCCGACACTATTTAGCAACGCCTGTCCTTGAGATCTTGTATTTTGATCTGGATGGTTATTAACATAATTTTGTAACCAACTTCGATAACCCATAAGAAAAACACTCCTTTTTTGTAACTTGGAGTGTTATTGACAAATCCGGGTATTTTTGGTAATATTTGCGGTATGAAACGGCGATTAATAACTATTTCTGTTATAGCCGTACTACTTGTTGGTTGCGGAGTAGTTTATCTAACTACTATTTATAGGCAGCCTGCTGCAGAATCTAAATCAGGACCAGTTTCTATTGAAGAACAAGAGCGTACTATAGCTATGTATCAGCAGCAGGAGACTAAAGCCGATCCACCAACTGAACAGTCTATTCTTAACGCCGTAAATACTGAACGTGCCAAGGTTGGCGTTGCACCGTTACAGTTACACCCTGGCATATCCAAAGCAGCTCAGCTAAAGGCAGATGATATGGTCAATAAAAACTATAGACATCATGAACTACCAGAAAACAAGAATGCTATAGCTACTCCAGAAATGCTTAGCTATATCCCAATGTGCTCTGTATACAGCGAAAACTTCGTATACAACGATTACGCCATATCCAGCAAGAGGGCAATGAATTGGTGGTTAAACTCTCCACCCCACAAGGCTGCTATGCTAGACTCTAAGTACACTTACACTGGCATTGGCATATCTGAAGGTAAAGTTATTGTACAGTGGTTCTGTATGACACAGTATTAATCTCGTATACCCCGTACATATCTCTATGAAATAGCTTTAATCGCTACAGCAACTGCTATCGTTATCACGGAAATACTTGCAGTAATTATTCTCCACATTTCCGATATATCATAAGTAAGCAAACTAATATATGAAGAATATTGGCTATCTTCATATTGCTCTTTTGAGACAAGCTTTTCTTTTAGTAGATACTCGCAGTTATGTTTTGCAAAACTACTTGCAAACAGATACCAAAGCCAAAATAAACTATATGCCATTGATATTACCATATCAACCAATGAATTATAATCAAAGGTCAATCCTTTTACAGTAGAATGAAGCAGGATAGGTATTGTCAATATTACGCCAGAACACTGGAAAAATGCCATCCATGTACTTACAATACCAGAACGTCTCTTGCCGTAGTCTCTATTCTTTAGGCTAGCTACATATGCGACAAAAACTCCTCTATATAGCCAAACGCTATACAGAGCTATTATTGTACCTACGATCAGAAATTTCATATCACTCATATAGCCACTCGCTTACTCCGCCGTGGTGTGAACATGCTCCTCTGCCAGTAGCGCTGGATTGCCATCCGTCGCGGCAGATTGCTCCAACCCTATGGGTTGCTTGTTGCTGAATTGGCTGTGGTGCTGGCTTGGGCGTGCGGACAATAATATGAGTAGTTGGTTGAGTTAATATCTCTACCTTATCCTCGTATCCTGATCTGCTCGGTTTACAAATCTTTTTACTGCCAGCGACGCCTTGCTGTTTTACTGTTTCTGTATAGCCATATTGACCCGTGTCGCCTTCATACTGTGTTTCAAACGGTATTTCTTCCGTTCTACAGTCTGAATAAGTTACAGGCTGGACTACTGGTGCCGGTGCTGCATGCTGTTGCTGACTATTACCCATTGCTCCAGCAATACCGGCTAATGCGGCAATACCAACAGCGGCGCCAATGACGCCTTTAACGATTTGTGGTTTACTTCCCATTATGAGGCTCCTTTGTTACTAAAGTACCTTTAGCATACACCAAAAATCCAAATCTCTCAATAACACTCCAAATTGTGAAACTACTATTAAATTGGATAAGAGTTCTCGTCTGTTGTCTGGTC
>ERZ773070.523-NODE-523-length-28107-cov-5.876729_pt1 | contig 28107 bp, 22 predicted proteins | sample MGYA00580618_ERZ773070 | MGnify/ENA primary metagenome ERZ773070 (study PRJEB29015, sample SAMEA2738023) | human oral metagenome | biome: human oral; feature: human-associated habitat; material: dental | place: China | collected 2019 ... | reverse complement strand
GAGAATAAGTCTGAAAAAGAGAAAAAGAAATTTTTGAATAGATTATTTAAAGAAAAAAAAGATGAATTTTTTGATAAAATTAGTGAAGAACAATTTAGAAAAACTGTTGACAAGTGCTGTGTTTGATTTCTTGGAAAAACAAAATAGTTCCAGAAAAGAAGCTTCAACTTACATGAATTCCTTTTGGAGTTCGGCGGTGGTTTCTGTTTTAATCAAATGGACAAAAGACGGCATGAGGGTTCCGGCAGAGAAGATTGCATCGCTCGGACTTCCGCTTTTTCCACATCGAAAAAATGATAAACCGAGTGATAAGTAAGAAAAGAAGGTGACAATATGGCGACAAAAAGATTGGCTTGGGACGAATATTTTGCAGCACAAGCGCTCTTGATTGCAAATCGCTCAACCTGCAAACGAGCAAGCGTTGGGGCGGTTATTGTAAAGGATAATAAAGTTATATCAACAGGATATAATGGATCTGTTTCAGGAACGGAACACTGCATCGATCATGAATGCCTGATAGTTGACGGGCATTGTGTGAGGACTTTACATGCAGAAGTAAATGCGATTTTGCAAGGTGCAGAGCGTGGAATCCCAAAAGGATTTACTGTTTATGTCACACATTTCCCTTGCCTTAATTGTACAAAGCAGCTCTTACAAGTTGGTTGCAAGCGAGTGGTTTATATCAATCAATATCGCATGGATGATTATGCGCGATATTTATATAGTGAAAAGAAAGTTGAGCTAGTACATTTGTCAATTGAAAAAGTAAAAGAAGCAATCTCGGAGACTGATTTGATATAACTTTTAGAGTGAGACATTTTGTTTTCTATGAATAAAAGGAAAGAAATATGACAGAAGAACAACTTCAAAAAGCCTGGCAAGCATTGTTTGACGGGCAATATCAGCTTGCCAAGCAATTCGTTTATCAAATAGACCAAGATAGTTATAGTACACTGAATTTAAAAGCTTATATTGCTTTAGAAGAAAAGGATTTTCAGTTGGCTCGTCAGTTTTTAAAAGACTACTATGCTCAGGCTATGTCTGAAAAGAATCTAGAAGAACAACATATAGGCTTGCATCAATTAGCTATGGTCGAACGAGAAGAAGAACATTTCCAAAAAGCCTATGACTTGATAATGACAGAAGCTGCAATTATTACAAAGCATTTCCCTGATGATGTCTTAAAGACATCAGTCAATTTGTACGAACAGGGATATTTACAGTTCAAACTTGGAAATATTCACCTTGCAGAAGAACTTTTGCAAGAAACATTAAATTTAGCGTTGCAGACAGATGATTTAGTCAATCATGCTTGTGCTTATCGTGGCTTGGCTGAGGGAAGATTAGCTAAGGGAGATATAAAAACGGCTAAATCTGATGCTCAAAAAGCATTGGCGTGTTTTGAAAAAGCAGGTGATACCGTTGGAGCAGCAGGACTGAAGGACTTAATGACACAGATAAACTCGCAAGATAGAAGTTTATAAATAATGTTTGTGAAATAAGATATTCTAATGTAAAAGTTAGAATATTTTTCTTTTTAGAACAATTTTAGCGAACGATAAGACAAAGTTTGCTAAATAAGGTTTTATTTTACCAGAAAATCTTGTATAATAGAATCAAAAAAGAATAAAAGAGGATTGATTATGAAAAAGAAAAAATTCATTATCCCCATTTTGTCAGCATTGCTAATTGCTCCAGCAATTTTAGCACATCAGGTTTTTGCTGATGCTGTAGATCCAGTTACTTCAACAGCACCTGTAGAGCAAGTAGAAGCTCCTAAAGAAAATCAGTCGGTTGTACCTACGACCGCTCAAGGAGATTCAGCAGTTTCGCCTGCTACTGAAGCTTCCACGGAGAAAGTAACAGAAAAGAGCGAGAACAAACAAGTTGAAAATTCTGTGACCCCAGCAGATTCTACAACTCCAGCCGCTCAAGCGGTTGCTGCACCTACAACTCAATCTGAAAAAGATACGGTTATTCTTCATACAAATGATGTGCACGGTCGTATTGTGGAAGAAAAAGGAGTCATTGGCGATGCTAAATTAGCAGCAGTCATTGAGCAAGAACGTGCAAAGACCAATCAAACAACACTTGTTGTGGATGCAGGCGATGCTTTTCAAGGACTTCCGATTTCCAATAGCTCAAAAGGAGAAGAACGCGCGAATATTTTAAATAAGATTGACTATGACGCAATGGCGGTCGGAAATCATGAATTTGACTTTGGTTTGGATGAGGTGAAAAAATACAAAGAAATTTTGAAATTCCCTCTTCTTAGTGCCAATACTTATGTCAATGGAGCACGTCTTTTTGAAGCTTCTACGATTGTTGATAAAGACAAGAATGTTGTGGGAGATGAATTTGTGGTTATTGGGGTGACAACGCCAGAAACTGCAACAAAAACACACCCACGCAATGTTCAAGGGGTTACGTTTACGGACCCAATTTCAGAAGTCAATAAAGTCATTGAAGAAGTGGAATCTCGTGCGAAAGCGGAAGGTAAAACTTACAAACATTATGTCGTTTTGGCGCATTTGGGTGTAGATACGACGACACCAGTTGAATGGCGCGGTTCTACCTTGGCAGAAGCATTATCAAAAAATCCTTTGCTAAAAGGAAAACGTGTGACAGTGATTGACGGGCATTCACATACTGTAGAATCAGTGACCTATGGCGACAATGTTACTTATAATCAAACAGGTAGTTACTTGCATAATATCGGAAAAGTAACGTATAAATCTGGTCAAATCTTAGGAAATCCTCAACAAATCTCAGCTGATTCAGTAAAAGGCGTTACTCCGGATCCAGCTATTCAGCAATTAGTAAACAAAATTAAAGAGAAATATGATCAAGAAAACGCAAAAGTGGTCGTTGCTAATAGCCCGGTTGAGTTAAATGGTAATCGAGAAAATGTCCGTGTGCGGGAAACCAATCTTGGAAATGTCGTAGCAGATGCGCTCTATGAGTACGGACAAACAGGATTCAGTCATAAGACAGACCTTGCTGTAACTAACGGCGGCGGACTTCGTGAAACAATTGCGAAAGGAAAACCAATCACCAAAGGAGATATCATTGCTGTTCTACCATTTGGCAATACGATTACTCAAATAAAAGTAACTGGGCAAAACATCGCAGACATGTTTGCTAAGTCTTTAGGTTCTATTGTACAAGAAAAAGACGGCAAACCAGTCCTAGATGAAAATGGGCAACCGCTACTTGAACCAAGCGGCGGTTTCCTACAAGTTTCTGGAGCAAAAGTTTATTATGACACTACCTTGCCAGCCGATAAGCGTATTCTTGGCATTGAAATCAAAAATCCTGAAACAGGAAAATACGAAAAATTAAATCTCGCAAAAACTTACTATCTTACAACCAACGATTTCTTGGCTGCAGGTGGTGATGGTTATGGTATGTTGGGCGGGACTCGCGAAGAAGGTCCTTCAATGGATGTGGCTTTTGCGGACTATTTAGCAAAAACAGACTTAACAGCTTATGCGGTTGTCAATCCTAATTCACGAACTATCTCAATCTCAACTGCACAATACAAGAAACTTCAGGATCAAGCTGCTAACCAAGTGAAGCCAAATGAAACTGGAGAAAAAGAACTTGTGCCAGCAGTTCAAACAAATACAGCTCAAAGAACGGCAACGATTCCAGTCAATGTACATAAACAATTTATGCCTTCAAGTCAAAAGAGCTTGCCAGAAACAGGTACAACAGATACTACCTTTATCAGTTTATTTGGCTTTGTTGTTGGACTTTTAGGATTATCCAGATTTAAAAAAGCTCACAAAGAATAGAATAAAAGGAAGCTAAGATTTTTTATCCTAGCTTCTTTTATTTCTGTTTAGGTTGTTGTTTTGTGATATTCAATCCGAAGGGAATGAGGTTTTCTTGTTTCATCCGAATTCGCTGGATATTATCTTTGTGTCGAACGATAATGATAAGCGCTAGTGCGAGCACAATCACGGTAAAGAGTACATCATAACGTGGCAAAAGATAGCCAAATAGTGGGAAAATTAAGACTCCCAGAATAGCAGAGGCAGCAGCTGTCACACTCGAAAAGGAAATCATACTAGTCAAATACAAGCAGCTGAAAAAGATGACAGCTAAATAAGTGAAGAAAGTCGGTGAAAAGCCAAGAATGACACCTGCGCTGGTTGCCACGGCTTTACCGCCTTTAAATTCAGCAAAAATGGGGAAGGTATGCCCAAGAACGGCTAAAAGTCCAAAAACGAGAGGAGAAATACCGTTGATATGAAGGAAAAATGGCAGTAAAGTCGCAAATGTTCCTTTAAAAAAGTCGAAAATAAAGGTGATCATGCCTGCTTTTTTTCCAAGGACACGAAAGGTATTGGTCGTTCCTGTATTTCCGCTGCCATATTCGCGGAGATTTTTCTTGTAAAATACTTGTCCAATCCAAAGCCCGGCAGGGATTGAACCAATCAAATAAGCTACTATCAATGTAAAAACTATCTTTATCATGTTTTTATTATACCATGAATTTTGATTTTGATAGTTGAACGACCAGAAATATTTTATAAAATTTGTCTAGGCTGAAAAAATAGCGGCGAGAAGCAGAAAGAATACACTATTTTCTAAAAATCTTTGCAAAATTTGCTAAAAACTTGTAAGATAGAAAGGATGAATGATTCAGGAGGTTCCTTGTGGCAAAAAAGGAAATCAATATTAACAATTACAATGATGATGCCATTCAAGTATTAGAAGGATTGGACGCGGTTCGTAAACGTCCTGGTATGTATATCGGCTCAACCGATGCAACTGGGCTTCACCATTTGGTCTGGGAAATTGTTGACAATGCAGTTGACGAGGCTCTGTCTGGCTTTGGTGATAAGATTGACGTGACCATTCACAAAGACGGGAGTTTGACTGTGGCAGACCACGGTCGGGGAATGCCAGTCGGTATGCATGCTATGGGAATCCCAACAGTAGAAGTCATCTTTACGGTGCTCCACGCTGGGGGTAAATTCGGTCAGGGTGGTTACAAGACCTCTGGGGGGCTGCACGGTGTGGGTTCTTCTGTGGTCAATGCACTGTCTAGCTGGCTGGAAGTTGAAATCACACGTGACGGAACGGTTTATCGGCAACGATTTGAGCAGGGTGGGAAACCTGTTACCAGTCTGGAAAAGATTGGCAAAGCTCCTAAATCAAAAACAGGCACAAAAGTAACCTTTATGCCTGATGACACGATTTTTTCAACGACAGATTTCAAATACAATACCATTTCTGAGCGGCTCAATGAGTCAGCCTTTCTCTTGAAAAATGTTCACCTTTCTCTGACAGATGAGCGAACGGGCGAGTCTGTTGATTTTCATTATGAAAATGGGGTGCAGGACTTTGTCAGCTATCTGAATGAAGACAAGGAAACCTTGACGCCGGTTCTTTATTTTGAAGGAGAAGAGGGCGGTTTTCAAGTGGAAGTGGCCCTCCAGTACAATGACGGTTATTCAGACAATATCCTTTCTTTTGTCAATAACGTCCGCACCAAGGACGGTGGAACGCACGAGACAGGGCTTAAGTCAGCTATTACTAAGGTCATGAATGACTATGCGCGAAAGACTGGATTGCTGAAAGAAAAGGACAAAAATCTGGAAGGCTCTGACTACCGTGAGGGCTTAGCGGCTGTTCTTTCTATCTTAGTGCCAGAAGAGCATTTGCAATTTGAAGGGCAGACCAAGGACAAGCTGGGCAGTCCGCTTGCTCGTCCTGCGGTGGATTCGATTGTGTCGGACAAGTTGACTTTCTTCCTTTTGGAAAATGGGGAATTGGCATCTAATCTCATCCGCAAGGCGATTAAGGCGAGAGATGCTCGCGAGGCAGCCCGCAAGGCGAGAGATGAAAGCCGGAGTGGCAAGAAAAACAAGAAAGATAAGGGGCTTTTATCTGGAAAACTAACACCAGCTCAATCCAAAAACCCAGCTAAAAACGAACTCTATCTGGTCGAAGGAGATTCAGCGGGTGGCTCTGCCAAGCAAGGACGCGACCGCAAGTTTCAGGCGATTCTGCCCCTGCGCGGTAAGGTTATCAATACTGCCAAGGCTAAAATGGCAGACATTCTCAAAAATGAAGAAATCAACACCATGATTTACACCATTGGTGCAGGTGTCGGATCGGACTTCTCCCTCGAAGACGCCAACTACGACAAGATTATCATCATGACCGATGCCGATACGGACGGCGCCCATATCCAGACGCTCTTGCTGACCTTCTTTTACCGCTACATGCGCCCACTCGTAGAAGCGGGGCATGTCTATATCGCCCTGCCTCCTCTTTATAAAATGTCCAAAGGCAAAGGCAAGAACGAGGTTGTCGAGTATGCTTGGACGGATGGTGAACTGGAAGACTTGCGCAAGAAATTTGGTAAAGGTGCTATGCTACAGCGCTACAAAGGACTTGGGGAAATGAACGCCGACCAGCTCTGGGAAACCACCATGAACCCTGAAAACCGCACCCTCATTCGCGTCACCATTGACGACTTGGCCCGTGCCGAGCGCCGCGTCAATGTCCTCATGGGTGACAAAGTCCCACCCCGCCGTAAATGGATTGAAGATAATGTCAAGTTTACGCTGGAGGAGAGTGGAGTGTTTTAGGAGAGGGAAATGGCTAGACAAAATTATTTTGAAATTTTAGAGCAAATGGACTTTGATCCAGATAAAGAATTTGAAATAATTTCTAATCTGATATTAAAGTTAAAAGAAATATCACCTTACACAACAGAATCGATAAGGGATGTGTTTAATAGGAATTTTTGGTTGTATGAAAACTACAGAAAAATGCAGTTTAGATCTTATGATGAGGCAAAAGATTATTTTAACAATAATTTTAATGGTCCTGATCGTCTGTTTACTTATATAGAATTTATTATTGATTTGAATTCTTTCATGATAAGCAATGGGAAAATTCTTACTTTTACTAAAGCAACTTTAATAAAAGAATTCCCAAAGGTTAGAGAGAGGATAGACTATTGCTTGGCTAAAAACAATCATGAATTAAAAGAACTAGAAAATGGTCGTCAAATCATCGTTGAAAAGAATGTTTATGCTTCAGAAGTTTCTCAAATTGTATCTGAAACTAATATTCAGGAAGCGATGAAAGTTCTGGAATACAATCATTTTACTAACAAAGGTAATATTGAGCGTAAGAGAGAAATACTTATTTCTTTAGCCAGTTATCTTGAACCATTAAAAGATGAATTGAATATTTCTGAAGAATTAAAAGAAGTTATGAAAGTAAATAATAAGAAAATTATTGCGGTTGCTAAGCTCTTTGATATGTATAATAATCTAGGATTGAGACATAATAATAGTGAGCAATATCATCTGGAAATGACAGAAGAAGAATTAGAACAGTGGTATGATGATATTTATACTTCAACTTTATTTGTTATTCTTAGCTTAGATGAAGCTAGAATTTTATCGAAATTGAAAACTTTGAGAAATGGATAAGTTAATCCCCCACAAGAAATCACCTTTCCCATCCCTAAAACAAGAAATTTCACATGAAGAATTTCTTGTCTAGCAGTAAAAAACCAAATTACACATGTGTAATTTGCATTTTTAGAGCAAAGGACGAACGTTTACATGTGTTCTGAGTCGTTTCAGCAGCAAAAAACTAAAAAACACATAAAGAGAAAGGAATTTTATGAAAAAAGAATATGGAATCATTAGTTTAACCGTGCGCAATTTGGAAAACAATGAATTTTCCCAGCTCATGACCGAGTCGAAAGAGGCGATTGCTGCTTTTAACAAGGCGCACAAGGTGGAAAGTATTTATACGAGTAAGCTGGAAGAGATGAGCCAGCATTTGACTAAGTTTCAGGAGGGGCTTCATCAGACGAAAGCTAGTCGCTTGGTGACCAGTTTAGACCAAACCGACCGCGAGCGAGACGATGCTTTAGGTACGCTGACTGCTTTGGTACGGGCATTTTCGAGGGTTAAGGAGACTGTAACGAAAGAAGCCTACGACACCTTGGCGGGCTTGCTAAAAAATTATGCAGGGATTGCGGCTGCCAACTATGAAAAAGAGACAGAGGGCATCAACCACCTGCTTCAAGAGCTGAAGAAATCAACCTATCAAACGGCGCTGGCAAAACTGCACTTGGAAGCTCATGTGGAAAGCTTGATGACTGCGCAAAAGCGGTTTGAAGAAGCCTATAAGGAGCGCTTGACCGAGTTGAAAGGCAAAGTGCCTAGCCAAAGCAAGCAACTCCGCATGCAGCTACAAGAAATCTACGATTTCCTGCTGGATTTCACCGCTATCATGACCTACGCTTACCCAGAAAGAACGCACTACGCAGATCTTCGCGACCACCTCAATACCATTCGCAGCCGCTACAAAAAACGCAAAGCGGTTAAGAAAGTGAAAGAAGCAATCTAACAAAAAGGTAGGGACTTCCATGAGAACTGAAAGTGAAATGTTGGATTTGATTTTGCAAACTGCAAAAGTCATACAAGCGGATGCAGTCGCTCTGTCTGGCTCGCGGGCAAATCCGAGTGCTCCAAAGGACGAGTTTCAAGATTATGATGTGGTCTACATTGTGGATGATTTGGCCGCTATGGTAACCGACCTTGCTTGGTTGGAAGCGTTTGGCAAGCGCATCATCGAGCAGCATAACGTACTTAATCATCGCCGTCTCTATCTGATGCTCTTTGAAGATGGCAATCGGATAGATCTGACTCTCTGCCCCAAGAAACACATCAAAGAATGGGTGGATAGCGAAGCAGATTTCACAGTGCTGGATGACCCTAAGGGACTCTTTCAGCCCTATACACCTACTCCCAAACGTTATTGGACAAAACCAGCGAGTGCAGATGATTTTGCAAAATCGTGCAATGAATTCTGGTGGGTTTCAGCCTATGTTGTCAAGGGTATTCAGCGTCAGCAATTTGTGTATGCGGTGGATCATCTCTATGGTATCTGTCAGAAAGAATTGCTGAAATTATTGGCTTGGCAAGTGGCAGCGGATAGAGGAGTCATTGATGTCGGCAAAAACTATAAGTATCTGTTTCAGTATTTGCCCGCTGAGAAGGAGGAAGAATTTGCCGCTTTGCTTGATTTTTCCAGCAAAGAATGCCTCATCCAGTCTTTACTGTCTACGCAGCAATTTTTTCACAAAGAAGCTCAGGCTTTCTCTCTCAAGACTGGTTTTCCTTATGATAAAGAAACTGCAGAAAAAATGATTCAGTACACTAAAGAAAAACTGAATCTAAGAAAGTGATAATCCACTTTGCTCATTCATAAGAGATGCCTCTTACATCAGGAAGCATTAAAAAAGAAAATTACAGAAAGGATAGTTTGGTTGTATAGCAACTGAACACGGGACTAAGACTTAGAAAAAAGATAAATCGATTGGAGTTCATCGAACCCTGCATCGATTTCCTATTTTTCTACAGAAATTTTCGGCAAGCCGAAACGTCCCTTTGTATCTTATGAGTAACATTCAAAATATGTCCTTAGAGGACATCATGGGAGAGCGTTTTGGGCGCTACTCCAAATACATCATTCAAGAGCGGGCCTTGCCCGACATTCGTGACGGACTGAAGCCCGTGCAGCGTCGAATTCTTTATTCGATGAACAAGGACGGCAACACCTTTGACAAGGGCTACCGCAAGTCTGCCAAATCTGTCGGAAATATCATGGGGAATTTCCACCCGCACGGTGACAGCTCCATTTACGACGCCATGGTGCGTATGTCTCAGGACTGGAAGAACCGTGAGATTTTAGTGGAAATGCACGGAAATAACGGTTCTATGGACGGCGATCCGCCAGCCGCTATGCGGTACACCGAAGCTCGTTTGTCTGAGATTGCGGGCTACTTGCTCCAAGACATCGAAAAGGACACTGTGCCTTTTGCTTGGAACTTTGACGATACGGAGAAAGAACCGACCGTATTGCCTGCTGCTTTTCCCAATCTTTTGGTGAATGGGGCGACGGGGATTTCTGCTGGGTATGCGACGGACATTCCGCCTCACAATCTGGCGGAAGTCATCGATGCGGTGGTGTATATGATTGACCACCCCAAAGCCAAAGTTGACAAACTCATGGAGTTTCTGCCGGGCCCTGACTTTCCAACGGGAGCCATTGTGCAAGGGCGAGATGAGATTAAGAAAGCCTATGAGACTGGGAAAGGTCGCGTTGTCGTGCGTTCTCGGACGGAGATTGAAAAGCTCAAAGGCGGCAAAGAGCAGATTGTTGTCACTGAAATTCCTTACGAGATTAACAAGGCTGTTTTGGTCAAGAAAATTGATGACGTTCGGGTCAATAATAAGGTAGCTGGTATTGCAGAAGTGCGGGATGAGTCTGACCGTGACGGGCTTCGTATTGCTATTGAACTGAAAAAGGATGCCAATACCGAGCTGATTTTGAATTATCTCTTTAAATATACGGATTTGCAGGTCAATTACAATTTTAACATGGTGGCGATTGATCATTTTACACCGCGTTTGGTAGGGATCGTGCCGATTCTGACTAGTTACATCGCCCACCGAAAAGAGATTATTCTGGCGCGTAGTCGTTTTGACAAAGCGAAAGCAGAGAAGCGCCTGCATATCGTAGAAGGCTTGATTCGAGTGATTTCTATCTTGGATGAAGTGATTGCGCTCATTCGTGCGTCGGAAAATAAAGCTGACGCCAAGGAAAATCTCAAAGTCAGCTATGATTTCACCGAAGAGCAGGCAGAGGCCATTGTCACTCTCCAACTTTATCGCTTGACTAATACAGACGTGGTGATTCTGGAAGAAGAACAAGCAGAATTGCGCGAAAAAATTGCCATGCTCTCAGCCATTATCGGTGATGAGCGGACCATGTACAATCTCATGAAGCGTGAACTTCGCGAGGTCAAAAAGAAATTTGGTAATCCTCGTCTTAGTGAATTGCAAGATACGGCTAACGCCATTGAGATTGATACGGCTAGTCTGATTGTGGAAGAAGAAACCTATGTCAGCGTCACTCGTGGGGGCTACATCAAACGCACCAGTCCACGTTCTTTCAATTCATCAACGGTTGACGAGGTCGGCAAGCGCGAGGACGACCGTCTGATTTTTGTCAGCTCGGCGAAAACCACTCAGCACCTTTTGATTTTTACCAATCTTGGAAATGTCATCTATCGACCAGTTCATGAATTGGCAGACATTCGCTGGAAAGAAATCGGGGAACACCTCAGCCAGACCATTACCAATTTTGAGACGAATGAAGAAGTCATCTACACTGAGTTAGTAGATAATTTTGACGAAGGCACTTATTTTGCGGTAACAAAACTAGGGCAAATCAAGCGCGTAGAGCGAAAAGAATTCAGTCCTTGGCGCACCTATAAGTCCAAGTCTGTCAAGTTTGCTAAATTAAAAAATGAAGACGACCAAATTATCACACTTTCTCCAATCAAGCTAGATGATGTTATGCTAGTGACCAAGAACGGTTATGCCTTGCGGTTTAATATTGAAGAAGTGCCAGTTGTGGGTGCTAAAGCAGCAGGTGTCAAAGCTATCAATCTCAAAAAAGATGATGTCTTAGCAGCGGCTTTTATTGCCAATACTGATTCACTTTATATCTTGACCCAGCGCGGAGCGCTCAAGCGAATGGCAGTTGCAGATATTCCTGTGACGAGCCGAGCAAATCGTGGTTTGCAAGTGTTGCGCGAGCTGAAGTCCAAGCCACATCGTATTTTCCAAGCAGGTCCTGTCTTTGGAGAGCAACCTGCAGAACTAGACCTCTTTAGTTCAGATCATCCAACAGCAGAAGAAGAGCAGATTCTTTCTATTGTTTCTAACAAAGGAACGACTTACCAAGTGAATCTTGCTGACCTCGGTCTGTCTGAAAGAACCAGCAACGGTAGCTTTATCTCTGATACTATTTCTGATGAAGAAGTGTTCTCTGCGAATATTAAATAATTGAAAATCAGTCCAAGCGGCTGATTTTTTGTTCAGGTATAAACTGAAATTAAAAAATTTTCAGAATTTTGCAAAAAACTATTGAAAATATCTAAAAATAGTGTAAAATAAAAATCATAAAATTAAAAAGGAGAATGTTATGTCAGTAAATCTTGATTGGGAAAATCTTGGCTTTTCCTATATGAAATTGCCTTATCGTTATCTTGATTATTATAAAAATGGTCAGTGGGAAAAAGGAGAATTGACCGAAGATGCTACTTTGCATATGTCCGAATCTTCTCCTTGCCTTCATTATGGGCAACAAGCCTTTGAGGGAATGAAAGCCTATCGCACGAAAGACGGCAGTGTACAGCTATTTCGTCCAGATCAAAATGCAAAACGTCTGCAACGCACCTCAGACCGTCTCTTGATGCCGCAAGTTCCGACTGATATGTTTGTTGATGCTGTAAAGCAAGTGGTTCGTGCAAATGAAGAATACGTTCCGCCGTACGGAACGGGAGGAACCCTTTATATTCGTCCGCTATTGTTAGGTGTTGGTGACATCATCGGTGTTAAACCAGCAGATGAATACATTTTCACCGTGTTTGCCATGCCTGTTGGAAATTACTTTAAAGGGGGCTTGATTCCAACAAACTTTATCGTTTCTGACAAGTATGACCGTGCTGCTCCTTATGGAACAGGTGCTGCTAAAGTCGGCGGTAACTACGCAGCAAGCTTGCTTCCAGGGCAAATGGCTCACGAAAAGAAATTTTCTGATGTCATTTATCTAGACCCTGCCACTCATACGAAGATTGAAGAAGTGGGATCTGCAAACTTCTTTGGAATTACCAAAGACAACGAATTTGTAACACCGTACAGCCCATCTATCCTTCCTTCTATCACAAAATATTCTCTTCTATACCTAGCAGAACATCGTTTGGGCTTGAAAGCTATCGAAGGAGATGTGCCAATTGATGATTTGGATCGTTTTGCTGAAGCAGGGGCTTGCGGTACAGCAGCGGTCATCTCTCCAATTGGTGGTATTCAGCACGGTGACGATTTCCATGTCTTTTATAGTGAAACAGAAGTTGGACCTGTCACTCGAAAACTCTATAATGAATTAACCGGCATCCAATTTGGCGATGTTGAAGCACCAGAAGGTTGGATTGTAAAAGTTTAAAAATTTTTGAAGCTATCTCTCGATTGAGGTAGCTTTTATTTTCACGTAGCACTTGCTAGTTTTCCTATTTTTTTGTAAAATAGAGACTTGAAAGAGGTATATGATGAGTAAAAAAGATAAAAAGATTGAAATCCAATTGGCAGATAGCAAAGTTAAAATAGGAACTGACCAGTACGAAGGTTATGTTTTATCTATTGGTAAAAAAGTCATTGGTCAAATTGCTGAGTTAGACGGGCAATTTGCTATCATAAAAAATGAAAATGTTGATAGTTTTTATAAAAAACTTGAAAATGCCGTGGAAAAATTGATTGAAACCTATAATTTGGGGAAATAAATGCTTGTGTTTTCTCTTCATCAATGGTATAATAAATACTGTTGATTATACAGGAGAGGTAGCGAAGAGGCTAAACGCGGCGGACTGTAAATCCGCTCCTTCGGGTTCGGGGGTTCGAATCCCTCCCCTTCCATAGTTACGGGCATAGTTTAAAGGTAGAACTAAGGTCTCCAAAACCTTCAGTGTGGGTTCAATTCCTACTGCCCGTGTTTTGGAATATGGCGGGTGTGGTGAAGTGGTTAACACACCAGATTGTGGCTCTGGCATGCGTGGGTTCGATCCCCATCACTCGCCTATTTTATATTATTGGGGTATAGCCAAGCGGTAAGGCAAGGGACTTTGACTCCCTCATGCGTTGGTTCGAATCCAGCTACCCCAGTTACTTTGCCGGCGTGGCGGAATTGGCAGACGCGCTGGACTCAAAATCCAGTGTCCGCAAGGACGTGCCGGTTCGACCCCGGCCGCCGGTATTGCTTAAGTTTGAGAAACGTTGATAAATCAGCGTTTCTTTTATTTTTGTTCAAAATAGTTTTTACTGGCTTAAACCGTGGAAAAAGTCACGGATTTTATTGTCTTCACGGATAGCTTTTTCTTTGATTAAATGCCCGTAAGTCTCACTGATTTGCTGAATATCTTTATGTCCCATATTCTTGGCGATTGCCCAGATGTCTATATCCATTGCCAGAAGTGTGCTTGCGTAAGTATGTCTTAAACCTGTACTAGTCATATTTGAAGGAGTAATAGACAATTCAGATAGTATCTTCTTTAATTGTTTATTGACTGCTGAATTTGTAGGTAGTCCAGATTGTTTATCAAAGAATAAACATTTGTCTGGATTAGAAACTTGATGGCTTCTTAAAACATACCTTTGTTCAGCCTTTAGCTTTTGTAAAATAGAGACTGTAGTATCATCAATCGGAACGTCACGGATAGAAGTTTCTGTTTTAGCTTTTGTCCAGCGTTTTCTTGTGCAATCATAGCGTCTATATGTTTTAATGGTCTTATTTTCAATATGGATACAATCCCAAGTTAAGCCAAGAACTTCTCCAAACCGCATACCTGTTTTCAGTTGGATATATAAGAGGTATGGAATGACGGATTCTTGATAATCGAGAAGATATTCTAGATACTGACAAAGTTTTTTATAATCTTTTAAGCTATGGATATATCTTTCATTCTTAGACTTTGGTGATTCTCTGCCAGATAGTACAACTCCTTCTGTGAATAAATCTATACTGAGCTTATCTTGCCTAGCAAAAGTAAGGACACTTCGTATTTCTGCATTTAGGCGGCTGACATTATCACGACAATTTGTTTCAGCGTATTTATTGATAAATGCTTGATATTTGCTTGATGTGATGGATACAGCGGGTGAGTCTCCAAAGTATTTTTGAATAAACTTTCCACGCAAGCGATGCTTGTTTTGTGTAGAATCCATTTTATTGAGTGGGGTGATTTTTAAATGGTACCATTTTTCCCACAGTTGAAAGAGACTGATGTTTTTATCAATGACCTTTCTTTGATGTAATTTAATTTCTTGGGTCAAACCTTCAATTTCAGCTTCTTTTTTGGTTTTAAATCCTGATTTTGATGTAATATAGTTCCCTTTTTTGTCAGTGATCCGATAAGACCACTTCCCTTTTTTTCCTTCGCGTTGCGTAATGTATAGTGACATGATTACCTCTTTTCTAATAAATCGATAACCAAGGTTTTATCTTGGTTATCTTATCATAAATCAAAAATTTTTGCAAAATGATCCTCGAAAAATTCTTTGGTTTTGCTTGCCAGAAAGTAATAGCGCCCGCCTTGACTATCTGGGTATTTCACAAAGCCATTGCTATTTTGATCAATGTCAATTTGCTTCCGAATTTCAGGCTTATAAAGCACGTTTTCGAGTAACCATGGACGAGAGACGGAAAGAAGTTCTAAAACTTCAGAGAGCGTCAGATAACGCCCTTTTGAGGAGATTTTTTTGAGTTCTTCATACTCGGAACGGTCAACGATAATTTTATCGGGTGGGAGTTGTATCGTAATATTTTTTAAGTCAATTTGTAGGGTGGTTGGCTTCATAGGCAGTTAGTCCGTATCCATTTCTTGGTCAATGATGGTCACATCTTTGATGTGTCTGCTCTCGCGATAGCGTTTTGATTTTATAAATTTTACCCGTGGTGCTAGTTCACTTCAAAATACCATAAAAACCCATTTGGACTGTACTGTAAGTGACAAAATCAACAGGAGGTCATCCAAATGAGTCATTTACAGAATACCGCTAATTCTCATTACTTGGAATGGAACATAGGTCAATTATCAAAAATTTGTCAGACGCTCTGTCGAAACTATTGCCCAGATTCGATACTTTTTTAGCAATTCCACCTGTAGGCGTAGTTGTTCCACTTCAGATAGCTGTTCTATTCCTTTACCGTAGGTATATTGTTCCCCCACGGGTTGATGGAAACGGTGCAGTTCATCCTTTCGATACCATCGCCACCAGGACTTGACCTGACTAACATTTTTGATGTCCAGGGTCTCCATGATAACCTTATTGGGCTTACCTGCTTTCTTCATTTCGATACAGCCTAACTTAGTTTCTACCGAATACGCTTTTTTGACCATAACAAAACCCTCCTGTTTCTAGTTTACTAGATTTCAACAGGAGGGTTTTTCTTGTGTCTCATTTTATGGGGCTAATGCCGTTTTCATCAGGATTTTTATTGACAACCATTAGAGGTTCATATTCATCGTTGACTTTTTTCATGTAATGTTTTAAATTATTTCTAAAATTTGAATAGGCGACCGCTTCCATTTTATATCACCTCATTTTAAGACTATTCTTAGTATAATACTTGACAGGAAATTGTACAAGTATTATCAGCTAGTTTTTATCCTTTTGTTTTAAAAAGTTGAAAATAGGAAATACAGCTTACCGCTGTTGCATAAATATTTATTACAGAGATATTATTTTCATTTTATACACTATTATTGAAGTGAAAAATAGTTGGATTTTGATGTGAAAGGGCTTTTGTATATATGCATCATAACTGATTGATGCGCTTGTCTAGACCAATTGAGATTTAAAAGTTGTTGGCGCTTTAGATTACTCTTTTATCAATTATCTATTGTTTATCTATAACTTATCTATGTTTCTTTACAAGGTGTAAACAAATGTAAAATACTTCTGTAATGAGATTAAATAAATCTATGAAAATGCTGTAATCGGCTTGACATTTGAGGAAAATATTACTATCATGAAAGTGAATAGTTTTTTTAAACTAGTCCTTAACATATCCAATATGTTAAAATATTGAGAGGATATTTAGAATGAAAAAAAGCAGGTTCTTTTTAGCGTCAACGGCTGTATTGTTATCAGCCTTAGGTGCAAATCCTGTGTTGGCTAGGGATGTTGAGCGCTCTATCTCCACAACGATTGTCACACCGACTGTTGACAGCAATAAAAAGGCTTCTACTGAAACGCCAGAGTCTAAGCAGGGAAATGCAAATACCTCTACGGCTGTGACGCCGGCTGCTCCTGTAACTCCTGACAAGTCCACGTCAGTTGCTTCGGATAAGGATAAGCCAAGCGTGTCAGACAAGGTAGAGGCACCAAAGACAACGCCAACAACATCGATTGCGCCAGAAAAGGACAAGTCGGAACCGTCGGATTCCTCAAGTAAGGTAGAACCGCCGAAGATAGACCCTGTACCACCGGCTCCACCAGATAAGGATAAGTCTGGAACATCAGACTCTGAGTCTTCAAAGCCAAATCAAGCGGAGCCAGAAAAGAAATATGGTGATGTAACGGTTGAGTACAAGAGTAAAGATGGTGCTTTGATTGCACCAAAAGAGCTGGATACACCGACTTCTGAAGTGGGAACGGACTACGATACGACCGACCAACGAAGAGAAACCATTATCAGTTCAGAAGGTAAGAAATACCGCCTTGATCTAAAAGCTACTCAGGGGTACGAAAAAGGAAAAGTCCTTGAAGGAAATACCAATATTACTTATTACTATGATCTGGTCACAGAAACGCCAGACTCTAATAAGGTGGTACCACCGAAGGCAGATCCCGCTCCACCAGATAAGGATATACCAAGTACACCGGATTCTTCTAGTAAAGTAGTGCCTTCGCAGGATAAAGCTCAAGTGCCAAGTGTTTCGGCTACCCCCTCATCAGATTCATCGGTTAGCCCAGATACTTCTATAGCAGATACGATCGCACCGACAGATACAATACCAACTGATGAAGCAATAGATGCAAAAGATACGGTCAATCCATCAATTTTGACTGAAAAGGGTACGGACGAGACAACAATTTCAGATATGGACTTGAAAAAGGATGAAACATTCAGTCTTGACAATGCTTCATCTGTGACTACTAAAAAAGGTGACACGATTGACAATCCAATCAAATCAATCATCTCACCAGCTGATCCGCTTTTGACGGACAAGGGCTTTGAGATTATTGGTAATGATCAAGGAGAAGTCACTATCAAAAACGCAGACGGTTCTAAAACATCTGTACCAGCTGCGCAAGTAGGTGCTAGGGCAAATCCTGATGGAACGGTCACTGTCAAATCAAGTAATGGTAAGTTTACATTGTTGCCAGATACGGGGGAAGCAACCACGATTCTTGCAACGATTGGTTTATTTATCTTGGCTCTATTAGGCTTCAAAAAAGTCAAGCCTTTTGAGAAAGATAATTGGTTAATTGGGTAATTAGTAAAAAGAAAAGAGGAATTTTATGTTTCATAATAGCAAAACGAAGGGTCATGGTTCGATCCGGAAAAACAAAGTTTATGGCACCATTGGTATCTTGACGCTTGGAACAATTGCAATCCTTAGCGCTCACCAAGGTGTAGCTGCTGATGAAGTAAAGGCAACGAAGCCAACAACGCCCACTCCAGTGGCGGAAGCTTCTGATACAAGTCTTGCTGTGCAGTCAAAAGCAGCTTCAACTGAAGCAGCTAGCAGCTCTTCAGCAAAAGCTGAAACAACAGCACCAGCAGGAGCTACTTCAACAGCTGACACTACAACAGCGCCAGCCGCTACAACAACTGAAAGTGCAGCTACGCAACCAGCTGCTGCTCCAGTAGCTAGTGCAACAACTGCAGCTTCAGCTACTACAGACACTACAACTGAAAAAGCAACGACCCCAGTAGTATCTACCACAACTCGGCAAGCGAATGCTACTACAGATGTAAATGTGGATTCTTCTGAGTTGGACAAGGCTGTCAACGATGCTAAAAAAGCAGGAGTTGAGGTTACTAAAGAAGCAGATGTAAACCATGGTACTGTTACAACAGAAGCTGAAAGAGATCAAAAAGTAGCTGAAATTAAAGATGACTATAAAAAACAAGCTGATGAAATCAAGTCAGTAACAGAAGCTGCAAAAGATGACACAGCTAAATATACTGAAGCCAAAGCTAAATATGATGCTGAATTATCTAAATACAATGCAGCCAAAGCAGAATATGATAAAGCGAAACTGCAGTATGAACTTGATAAAGCCCAATACGATGCTGCTAAAGAGAATTATGAACTTGATAAAGCTAAATATAATTTAGAAAAGACTAATTATGAGCAGGCTTTGGTAGCTTATTATGTTGCAAAAACTAAATATGATCAAGATTTAGCAGTTTATAATGTTGCAAAAGCTAAGTATGATCAAGATTTAGCAGCTTATAACGAAGCAATGGCCAAATTGGAACAAAGAAAAAAAGAGGATGGGTATTTATCACAACCAGCGTCGCAACAGTTGGTTTTCAAATCTGAGCCGAATGCCAATTTGAGATTTAAAGATGGTGTGAAGGAATACACCAAAGACGAGTGGACAAAAGCTTTTGCGACTTTTGGTGTTAAAGACAAAGATAAAGTAGCTCAGTTTGATTATTTGAATAAGACAGCTGATCCTAAGCTTGGTTCAAGAATTATTTTAGAGAAAGATAAACCTGTTACTGCAGTTTATACTAATTTAACCAATTCCTCTTTTAATGGGAGGAAAATTTCCAGAGTAGAATATACCTATACTCTTAAAGAAACAGGGTTATCAACAAATAAACTTGCAGCATATATACAGAAAGATCCAACAGTTACAATTTGGTATGCAAATCTTTTAGCTCAAGCTCGTATCAATATGAAAGTTAGGTTTTATGATACGGATGGTGAGTTAATTGATGTATCTGGTGCTTTGTTAAGTTTTTCTTCACTGAATCGTGAATATGGCCCAGGCGCCCTAGAAACCAAGGGGCAGGATACGATTGAAAAGGTTTTCAGATTTAATGGTGAGTATATTCCCATTTCTGGTTCATCAATTAAGGCGCATTCAGATGGAAGTGCTTATTCTAATATACCTTCTAACGGTTCTAGACAAGATGGCTCTCGCTTTAATACAGCGGAATGGGATACAGAAACCTCGTCATTGCAATGGTATGGAGCAATTGTTGGTAAAGCAAAAGGTTCAGAGGTTGATTTAGATATTGGTGCAGTTAAACGAGGCCTTGTTTGGTTTGCACTTAATTCAGATATCAAAGCGTTGGATGTTCCTATCAAACCAGTTGCACCAAAAGAGCCGGAAGTACCAAAGGAACCAACGAAACCAGTTGCACCGGTTGCGCCAGTTGTGCCAACTGAACCAGTTAAACCAACTCCTCCTACAGCGCCTGAGAAACCTGCTACTCGTACTGCAACTTATCATTATAACACTCTGAAATATCAAACTACTCCAACACCAGAAAAGAAATATGGTGATGTAACCGTTGAGTACAAGAATAAAGACGGCATGACAATTTCACCTAAGGTGACGGATACGCCACGTTCAGAAGTGGGAACAGACTACGATACAACCGATCAACGGAAAGAAACAATTACGACAGTTGACGGTAAGAAGTACAAACTAGATTTGAAAGCCACTCAAGGTGCAGAAACAGGTAAAGTTGTTGAAGGCAATACCAATATTACCTACTACTATGACCTTGTTCCAGATGCACCAGAAGAATATGGTAACGTAGTTGTCGATTACCAAGATAAGAAGGGCAATACTATTGCACCACGTGTTGTAGATACGCCAGATAGCAAAGTTGGTACGAACTACGATACAACAGATCACAAACCAACTAGAATTACTACAGCTGATGGTAAGGTCTATCGCATTGATACGAAAGCAACTCAAGGTCAAGAAAGCGGTAAGATTGTCAAAGGCACTACTCGTATTGTCTATGTTTATGATGAAGTGGTTGGTGATGTAACCGTTCATTATAAAGATGAAGATGGCAAAGTTATCAAAGAACCTGAAAAAGATACAACTGGTGCTCCAATCAATACTGTTTATGATACTCGTGATCACGCTCATAAGACAATCACTACAAAAGATGGTCGCACTTATGAAATTGTTCCTGAAAAGACTCAAGGTATCGAACAAGGTAGAGTCGTTGAAGGAAATACAGATGTTACGTATATCTACAAGCAAGTATTCGGTGATGTAGTCGTTCACTATGAAGACGAATCTGGCAAGAAGATCAAAGAAGATGTAACGGACACTTCTCATGCTAAAGTTGGTGAAAACTACGATACAACAGACCACAAGACAACAGCAATTAAGTCTGGTGATAAAGTGTACAATCTTGTCCCTGAAAAGACAAAAGGTAATGAAAAAGGTAAAGTTACCAAAGGTGTAACCGAAGTTACTTATGTCTACAAGGAAGTGAAAGCAGAGCCTAAGAAGAAGGGAACTAATGCTAAGGGTGAAGATGTCAATGGTAAGACAATGTTGGCAGGTTCAACTGAAGTTTATACGATTGATATTGACAATGACCAATACAAGGGTATGACAGGCTTAACGGATAAAGATAAGCAAGCAGGCTTGATGGTTGTTGAAAAATACTCTGGTAAGTATGTCACTCCTAACTTGGCTGGTGTTCGTGTAACAACAGAAGACGGTAAAGTTCAAAGTGGCTTCACAACGAAGATTTATAAGTCTGTTGCAGAAGCTCCACAAAAAGTTCAAGATTACATCAAGGCTAAGGGCTTGAAGATTGATGGTGAGTTTGCCGTAACCACAGCAGATGATCCAGTAGCTTACACAAACAACTATGTTTTGAAGGGTATCAATCTGAAACTTGTCTTCCCAACAACTGTTAAGAAGGAAATCAAGGAAGCTAGCAAGTATGATAACCGAGCTTATCAAATTGACTTTACTGGTATCCATGAAACAAATCTAGTAACGAATAACATTCCGAAGATCAATCCGAAGAAAGATGTTGTAGCGACTGTTGAAGATGGTCAAAAAGACCAGAATTCATTGAGTGGTAAGACAGTTAAGGTTGGACAAGTTTACAACTTTGAATTAGAGACATCTTATTTACCAGCTAATCGTGGTCAAGCGATTGAAAAGATGGAAGTGAAAGATACTTACTCTCCATTAGTAGAATACAACGGCGTTCACAAATGGTTTGCGAAGACAGACCTTCTCTTGAAAGACGGTACAAGATTAGCTAAAGGTACTGACTTGACGCAATATGTCCGCCAAACGATTGATCACAAGTCAAGAACAGTTGTGTATTCATTCTCTAGTGACTTCTTGAGCAAGATTTCAGATAATAGTGAATTCCAAGCTACAGGTTACATGCAAGTGAAACAACTGAATACTGGTACCGTGAAGAACACCTTTACTGAAATTATCAACAATGTTGAACGTGATTCTAATACGGTAACAGTAGACTCACCTCAAGATTATGGTGATGTTGTGGTTCACTATGTAGATGAATCTGGTAAGAAAATTAAAGAAGATGTAACAGATACTTCTCATTCTAAGGTTGGTGAAAACTACGACACAACAGATCACAAGACAACAGCGATCAAGTCTGGTGATAAAGTGTACAATCTTGTTCCTGAAAAGACAAAAGGTAATGAAAAAGGTAAAGTTACCAAAGGTGTAACCGAAGTTACTTATGTCTACAAGGAAGTGAAAGCAGAGCCTAAGAAGAAGGGAACTAATGCTAAGGGTGAAGATGTCAATGGTAAGACAATGTTGGCAGGTTCAACTGAAGTTTATACGATTGATATTGACAATGACCAATACAAGGGTATGACAGGCTTAACGGATAAAGATAAGCAAGCAGGCTTGATGGTTGTTGAAAAATACTCTGGTAAGTATGTCACTCCTAACTTGGCTGGTGTTCGTGTAACAACAGAAGACGGTAAAGTTCAAAGTGGCTTCACAACGAAGATTTATAAGTCTGTTGCAGAAGCTCCACAAAAAGTTCAAGATTACATCAAGGCTAAGGGCTTGAAGATTGATGGTGAGTTTGCCGTAACCACAGCAGATGATCCAGTAGCTTACACAAACAACTATGTTTTGAAGGGTATCAATCTGAAACTTGTCTTCCCAACAACTGTTAAGAAGGAAATCAAGGAAGCTAGCAAGTATGATAACCGAGCTTATCAAATTGACTTTACTGGTATCCATGAAACAAATCTAGTAACGAATAACATTCCGAAGATCAATCCGAAGAAAGATGTTGTAGCGACTGTTGAAGATGGTCAAAAAGACCAGAATTCATTGAGTGGTAAGACAGTTAAGGTTGGACAAGTTTACAACTTTGAATTAGAGACATCTTATTTACCAGCTAATCGTGGTCAAGCGATTGAAAAGATGGAAGTGAAAGATACTTACTCTTCATTAGTAGAATACAATGGTGTTCACAAATGGTATGCGAAGACAGATATTCTTCTTAAGAATGGTCAAAAACTTGCCAAGGGTACAGATTTGACGAAGTTTGTCAACCAAACTGTTGATCACAAGACGAGAACAGTTCTGTATTCATTCTCTAGTGCTTTCTTGAACAGTATTTCAGATAATAGTGAGTTCCAAGCTACAGGTTACATGCAAGTAAAACAACTTGACTATGGTACAGTGAAGAACACCTTTACTGAAATCATCAATGGTGTTGAAAGAAATTCTAATACGGTAACAGTGGTAACGCCAGACAAGCCTAAGACTCCTGACAAACCACAAACACCGCCAGAAACTCCTAAGACACCTGAAAAACCGCAAACACCTCCTACACCAACACCTACTCCAGTAGTGCCAACTACTCCAAAACAACCTGTAACTCCACAAGTAACCTTGCCTTCAACAGGTGAAGCTACAAATGATGGTGCAGCATTGGTAGGATTAGCGTTTGCTGCTACAGCATTGTCAATGCTTGGCTTCAAGAAACGTAAAGAGGAAGAATAAGTCCCTAACGATGATTATCCTAACTCTTGCGAGGCAATAGCGACAAAAAGAGGTTGAGACCGAGTCTCAACCTCTTTGTTATAATATAATGTCGTTGTTGATTGTGTATTTGGATATATGATAAATAAGTCAAAAGTGCTTCATTCTACTTCTATTTTAAAATTTAAGTCAATCCTTTTCAGATTGAAAAGAGGACAAAAGAGGCTGGGACAAAAGTCCGACCTCAAATATAAAAAGCGAACAAAACTAGTTTTCTGGTAATCAGAATTCTGCTTTGTTCGCTTTTCGCATTTAATTATAGATTTGAAGGGCTTAATAATTAAGATTTTTAAAAATTGAAATCTTTTTGTCCCAAACTCTTTAATATTATTGAAAATTGTTACTATCCAAGGCTGTCAATGGTTGCATTGATAATTTTAATGGATTCTTTTGTGTAATCTTTTTTTTGTTGTTGTCTTTCAGATTTTGTCATGGGACGTGGCTTTACTACTGGGTCTGGTTTTACGATAGGTTTTTGTTGTTTAACCTTCGTTTCAGCGGTAGGTGCTGGTTGGACAATTGGTGCGGGCTCAGGTTCTGGTTCTGTCTTTACATCAACGACTGCCTCTTCAACAACGGGCTGTACCTCTTCAGAAATGTCTTCTGAAGGTTGCTTTTCTCCCCATTCTTTGCGTGCATCTAACTCACGAAGAACAAATGATTTCCCACGATATTCTTTTGGAACAATAGTTGCGATTTGCTCGTCTGTGAAGAGTTCAGCTTCATCAATATCTACAACATCCCAGACAATTTCCCCATCAGCATTGCGTACATAATAACCGTTTTCGTCTTTTTGTCCAGCTAAGAAACTAGAGACGCCAATAATTTCTGTGACATTGACATAACGCATGCCGGTATCAACGTCCCAAACACCTGAAAATACAGCTTCAAACAGTGCTTTGTATTGTTCTTCTGAATCTAATGAGAAGCCATTGATCGTTTTCATGGCATTAGCGCTATAAGCTCTTGATAGCACTTCAAGTTTCTTTTTGTAAGTATCAAATGATTTGTTTTTTAAGAAGCGATCTTGCTCTAGTGTTAAAACGGGTTTATCTATTTCTGACATGATTGTAGACTCCTATTCATTATTATTGATATTAAAGTTTAAGGTAATCAGCATTAGTTTTGGCTGAGTGATTTTAAATAATTTACGAGCTAGTGAAATTTTGAAAATACCGATGATATTTCCTTTTGCATCTTGCCTAAAATTTTTTCCGACAACTTCTACATTTTCTTTGTGACCGTCCTTGACTGCTTCACGGACAGCTTTTAACATCGAGTCTTTTATCTCTTCAATACTTGAATACTCACTGTAAAAAGAGACAGAGTGATGTTTTTTAAAGACAGCACGGTAAATCATTTTTCTATAAAATTTTTTATAAATAATGGCAATCAAAAATGGTATGGCTAAGCAGATATCAACGACTGGATTTTTTAAATAATCAAATAGTTGATTGTCAAAGTAGCTAATGACTGCTAAGTAACCAAGCGCGGATAGGATTTTAAAATAATTGCTGGCGATTACGATGTCTTCGGAACTATTTGCCACTAAAAATCCAGCCAATATGTAGATGAAAGAAGCAATTAAAGCTGCAATGTGGATATAGTCTAGCGGTATATTGAGAATATTATATGTTAAGAGTAGGAGAGCTGTACCGGCAACGAACACAATTCCTACGAAATAGATCAGTTCAGCTAACCACTTCAGCAAGACTAGAAAGACTAACGGTGTGTCTTTTTTCTTTTTTGACATTTTAATCCTTTCTATTCTTTGTTTATTTTTAAGGATAGCCAGACACTAACTTTCCTCATACAAGTACTTTTGTATTATTATATATATATTACCAAAATTTCACAAATAATACAATAAAATTCAGATATTCTACAAGCGAAAATCCTTATTATTTCTATGTTTTCTTTCGTTTTGAGATGCAGTTGCAACAAGTGAAAGAAGATGTAGCTAATAGAGGCAGCTGGGACAAAAGAGCTTTTAGCTGCTTTTGTTTATGTAGTTATCATTACAAAGTGTGGTAGTTTGGAAAATCTCTGTTGCCTTTAATCCACTTAGAGTTTCCCAGTCATAATGGGAGTTGGTAGTCTCACTCCCCGCAAGGGTGCTCAACAGAGTCCTTTAGACTGTTGAGGTGGTGGATAAAGAAAACAAAGTTTTCGTCAAAAGTGCTCTTTCGTACTTGAAAAGCGCATGGTGTTGAGATTTGTTTTGCAAGCAACGTTAGCGATTTTTTGTATAAAGCCAGGTCGTACTTTGTGATAACTCTATTTTTGGATAAAATATTTTCAAAAAAGTGTTGACTTTGACCTAAGTGGAGGGTTTATAATGAGATTTGTAAGGAGGAAATGATGTATCAAATCAAAGAAGCTGCGCAGCTTTCAGGTGTTTCTGTCAAAACCCTGCATCACTATGATAAGATAGGCTTGCTTGTGCCGCAAAAGTCTGAAAACGGGTATCGCCTTTATAGTGAAGCAGATTTAGAGCGTCTGCAAATTATTTTATTTTACAAATATCTTGGATTTTCTTTAAAGAAAATAGCAGAGCTGCTAAGTCAGGAAGAGCAGGAACTATTGCCTCACTTGAACAAGCAACTGCAGTTTTTGCAGCAGGAAAGGGAGCGTTTGGATACCTTGATTTCCACCTTACAAAAGACAATTCAAGCTCAAAAAGGAGAAAGAAGAATGACGACACAAGAAAAATTTGTTGGTTTTACTTACGATGAACATGCAAATTATTATCATCAAGCTGTAGAAAAATATGGACAAGCTGTTATGGATGAGGCGGCAAGTAGGCAAGCAGGTCAGGAGGAGCATGCAACAGAAGCCTTTAATCAAGTATTCCGAAATTTAGCAAAAAATCTGCAACAAGGTTTGAAGGTGGATGCAGTAGAAAATCAAGTGCAGGCAGCCACTCTTTTACAGGCTATCCGAACCTATGCCTTTGATTGTTCTCTGGAAGTTTTCGCTTTTATCGGAAAAGGCTATGTGGCAAATCCTGAATTTAAGAAAAATATTGACCAATTTGGAGTTGGAACAGCCCAATATGTAGCAGATGTTATCCAAGCATACGTTCACAAGTAAAATAAAAAATAGGGCAAATGCTAGTATTCTGCATGGTAGCATCTGCTCTATTTTTAGTATTCCACACTTCCGGCGACCCATCCAGTACAGAGAGCGACTGTAATATTAAATCCACCAGTATGAGCATTGATGTCCAGCACTTCGCCAGCAAAATAAAGCCCAGAAACTAGTTTGCTTTCTAAAGTCTTGGGATTGATTTCCTTAAGACTGACACCGCCTTTGGTCACAAAAGATTTAGCTAGAGACATTTTGCCGGTAATAGGAATTGGTAGAGCTTTGAGTTGTTGAATGAGCTCTTCTTTTTCTTTTCCAGTCAATTGTTTGCCTTTTTTAGGGAATGGCTGCGCGAAAAAGTCTGCCAGACGTTCAGGAAGTAATTGTTTGAGACTATTTTTGAGCGATTTTTCTCGGTTATTTTCTAAAAATGCTGCCAAATCTTCCGCAGAAAACTGTGGTGAGACATCTAAATAAATGGTTTCACCGCCTTTGAGGAAACTGGACATCCGTAGAGCAGCTGGACCAGATAAACCAAAATGAGTAAAGAGCAGGTCGTGGGTAATGATGTGTTTATTATAACGAAGGGTGACGTTGGCTAATGAAATCCCCTGTAAAGCCTTGTGTGGAAAATCTGTCAAAAGTGGGCTTTCTGCAGCTTCTAACTCTGTTATTGTATGGTTGAAATGGCGCGCAATCTCATAGCCAAAGCCAGTAGAGCCAGTTGAAGGATAGGATTTTCCACCTGTTGTGATAATCAATCGATCGCAGCTCCAAATGCGCTCACTTGACTTGATGATAAAGCAATCCGCATTTTTCTTTACAGAAACTACTTCCGTCTGGGTCATGATGGTGACGCCTAGCTCCTTCATTTTCCGTTCTAATGCTTCAATAATTGTAGAAGATTTGTCTGTTGTTGGGAAAACGCGCCCGTGATCCTCTACTTTGAGTGCAACACCATTGTCAGTGAAAAAATTCATAATGTCATGATTGGCAAACTGGGAAAAGACGCTGTAGAGAAAGCGCCCATTTCCTGGTATGCCAGCTAATAAATCCTCTAAAGTGCCGTTATTCGTCACATTGCAGCGTCCGCCACCTGTTCCGGCAAGTTTCTTACCCAAGCGTTTATTTTTTTCTAAGAGCAGTGTCTTTTGTCCATGAAAGGAGCTGGAAATAGCAGCCATCATACCAGCTGGTCCTCCGCCTATCACGATTGTATCAAAATGGTTCATTGTACTTCTTTCTTTAAATGAATAGGTCAAATTTATTGTATCATAAATGTGATGAAATTCCTTGAAATCCGGAGCAAATTTGACAGTTAAGCCTTGATATGATAAGATTTAGGTATATA
>ERZ773070.522-NODE-522-length-28113-cov-19.182158_pt1 | contig 28113 bp, 22 predicted proteins | sample MGYA00580618_ERZ773070 | MGnify/ENA primary metagenome ERZ773070 (study PRJEB29015, sample SAMEA2738023) | human oral metagenome | biome: human oral; feature: human-associated habitat; material: dental | place: China | collected 2019 ... | reverse complement strand
AAGGCAAGGGACTTTGACTCCCTCATGCGTTGGTTCGAATCCAGCTACCCCAGTTCTTAGGTAATATATCAGATAAAGGATAAAATATCGTCGGATATTTTATTTCTTTATAGGGTGGAAAACGGTAAAGATAAATCAATGTCGTTTGCGGGTGCTTAGGAAAATAATTATAAGTATGTCAAGTAGTACACTTGATTGTTGGAGGATTTTTTTAGATGAATGAATTTGAAGATTTGCTAAACAGTGTTAGCCAAGTCGAGCCAGGTGATGTCGTTACTGCTGAAGTATTGACAGTGGATGCTAACCAAGCTAATGTTGCCATTGCTGGTACTGGTGTTGAAGGGGTTTTGACTCTGCGTGAGTTGACAAATGATCGTGATGCTGACATCAATGACTTTGTAAAACCAGGTGACACACTTGAATTGCTTGTTCTTCGTCAAGTAGTAGGTAAAGATACAGATACAGTTACTTACCTAGTATCTAAAAAACGTTTAGAAGCTCGCAAAGCATGGGACAAATTGGTTGGTCGTGAAGAAGAAGTTGTTACTGTTAAGGGCACTCGTGCTGTTAAAGGTGGACTTTCTGTTGAGTTTGAAGGACTTCGTGGATTTATTCCAGCTTCAATGCTCGATACTCGTTTCGTTCGCAACACTGAACGTTTTGTAGGTCAAGAATTTGATGCTAAGATCAAAGAAGTAGATCCAAAAGAAAACCGCTTCATCCTTTCACGTCGTGAAGTTGTAGAAGCAGAAGCTGCAGCAGCGCGTGCAGAAGTATTTGGTAAATTGAATGTTGGTGATGTTGTAACTGGTAAAGTTGCTCGTATCACAAGCTTCGGTGCTTTCATTGACCTTGGTGGTGTTGATGGTTTGGTTCACTTGACTGAACTTTCTCACGAGCGTAACGTTTCACCAAAATCTGTTGTTTCAGTTGGTGACGAAATCGAAGTGAAAGTTCTTGATTTGAACGAAGAAGAAGGCCGCGTGTCACTTTCACTTAAAGCTACAACTCCTGGACCATGGGACGGTGTTGAACAAAAACTTGCTGCTGGCGATGTAGTTGAAGGTACAGTAAAACGTTTGACTGACTTCGGTGCTTTCGTTGAAGTATTGCCAGGTATCGACGGACTTGTTCACATCTCACAAATTTCACACAAACGTGTTGAAAATCCAAAAGATGCTCTTAAAGTTGGTCAAGAAGTAACTGTTAAAGTTCTTGAAGTGAATGCTGCTGCTGAGCGTGTATCACTTTCTATCAAGGCTCTTGAAGAGCGTCCAGCTCAAGAAGAAGGCCAAAAAGAAGAAAAACGTCAATCTCGTCCGCGTCGTCCACGTCGTCAAGAAAAACGTGACTTCGAGCTTCCAGAAACTCAAACTGGTTTCTCAATGGCTGATCTTTTCGGTGACATCGAATTGTAATTTACTTAAGAAGAGGCTGAGTTTCTCAGCTTCTTTTTTCGTCTTTTCAAGTGAGGCTTGTGTCGTAGCCATTTATTTACGAGAGATAGCTGTCAATCGTATTTAGTTTTATTTAAGCGAAAGATGCTAGACTAAATCTCTCGTGCATTCTATGAGAAAGGAGCCTGCCGTGAAGTTTATTTTTAATTCTATTAGATTTATAGTTCGCTTGATTTGGCGGCTTATCTGGGGGCTTATTTGGTCTGTGGCACTCAGTTTCCTTGTTCTTGTAGGTGTATTTTATTTTACTACTTCGACAGAGACGGGGGCAGAGGGATTATCGCAGGCTCTTCGAACTACTGTTACTCAGGTGGATCAATTTTTAACGCATCAAGGACTTTCCACTGGTCTTCAGACTAGTGAGGGAATTCAGCCCCATCAGCTGACAGATGAGCATAAAGGAACGGGAGCTCGTTGGGGGCAAGCTAGTGCTACGGTATATATCGATACCGCTAATGAAACTTTTCGTTCAGCCTATCAGGAGGCCATCGATTCTTGGAATCAAACAGGTGCCTTCACCTTTCAAATCATCAATGACAAAGACAAGGCGGACATTGTTGCGACAGAGATGAACGATGGCAACGTCAGTGCAGCTGGTGAAGCTGAGTCGCAGACCAATCTCCTCACCAAACGATTTACTCATGTGACTGTTCGTCTTAATAGTTACTACCTGCTGGACAGACGCTATGGTTATTCTCATGAGCGGATTGTCAATACAGCAGCGCACGAATTGGGCCATGCTATCGGATTAGACCATAATGAGGAGGAATCAGTGATGCAGTCGGCAGGCTCATTTTATAGTATTCAGCCAGCAGATATCCAGGCTGTAAAAGACTTGTATCAATCATGAAGGTATGCTAAAAACGATTTTTAATTTTGTTAGACGCTTCCCAGAGCAAGTTTTCCTCTTTCTTTTTAACTCAGGAATTTTTGCTTGGCTGTGGAAAAGCGGCAGCGATATTGCTAACCAGCTAGGTGTGACAGCAGCTTGGGAAACTCATGTTCCAGCGCCTCTTCAGGCCTTCTTTGGAGAGAATGTTGAGGCCGTTCAAGGATTTTTCCAACATTCAGCCATTATGTGGTTGATTGGTTCCATGATTATTCTATGGATTGTTCGTTTTGTCAAGGGGATGATAAAGCTAAGTCTTTTTGTTTTGATTATTTTGCTGGGCATTTACTTGGTCATGCAAAATCAAGAAGTTTTAGCAAGTTTTCTGTAAACTGCAACCAATTTATAGAAGAAAATCCTTCTAATACGAAGAGACTTAATTGAGCGAGAGCAAGTCTTTTATAGCAAGTTCAGAGCAAGCTTTCCGAGAAGTTTTTAGGAAGTCTTTCACTGTTTGCTCTTGCTTCCTACTTTTATCTAAAATCGAGGATTCAAGCTTGAAAAAGCTTGATGAGCGTTGGTCATGCTTAGTAAAAAAAGGCTTCTAAAAAATATTTTTTTTAAAAAAAAGCAAAAGAAAGGGTTTACATTCACGTTTTGATGTGCTATAATGAAACCATAGATTGAATAGGGTGAGCGTTACTAAGTTGGATTAGGCGTGACCGCAAATGAATTGGAAGAGGCAAGTGCTCTTGTGTTTTTCCGTTTGTTTGCGGTCATTTTTATTTCACGAAAACCCAAGAAAATGATAAGGAGGGAACTATGTATCGAATCATACTTCCTATGAATAACAATGTTGCTCTAGCCAAACATGAAAATGGTGAAGAGGTTGTTCTGATTGGTAGTGGGATAGCATTCAATAAGAAAAAGGGTGATCCTGTTCTGGAAAGTAAGATTGAGAAAGTCTTTCGTATGAGAACGGAAGAGTCCAAGGAAAACTTTGTGGCCTTGCTCAAAGATGTTCCGCTGGACTTTATCACAGTGACTTATGATGTGATTGACACGTTTTCCAAGAAATACCATTACCCAGTCCAGGAGTATATCTATGTCACACTGACGGACCATATCTACTGTTCTTATCAAGCGCTTCAGCAGGGGCAGTACAAGAGCAGTGACCTGCCAGATGCTTCAGGTAAATATCCCATTCCTTATCAAATCGCACAAGAAGCAGTGGCTATTTATCGGGAACGACTCTTAGAAGCTTTTCCAGACGATGAAATAAATAGAATTGCCTATCACTTTATCAATGCAGAAGGATTTTCCAGTCCAGCAGGGCAGAGTCATTTAGATCAGCGGAAGGAAATTCTAGCTGCTGTAGAAGAAGAGCTAAGAAAACAGGGAATAAAAAGAACATCGGATAATAGCAACTTCTATGATCGGTTTATGATTCATCTTAATTACTTCTTAGATTACTTAGACAGAAGCCGAGATGATAATGTTTCACTGTTAGAAATGGAAAGTCAGATTAAACTGGCCTATCCTCAAGCTTATCAAATCGGAAGTAGTCTATATGAGATTATTGCCCAGAAAACTGGAATAGACTTATATCATAGTGAGCGAGTTTATCTGGTATTACATATTCAACGATTATTATAAGGAACATTAAAAGGAGGATCTATCATGAATAGAGAAGAAGTAACATTACTTGGTTTTGAAATCGTAGCCTACGCAGGTGACGCTCGCTCCAAGTTGCTGGAAGCACTAAATGCAGCCCAGGCTGGAGAATTTGACCGCGCAGAAAGTTTGGTGGAAGAAGCCAATGCTTGTATTGTCGAAGCGCACCATGCTCAGACCAGCCTTTTGACCAAAGAAGCTGCTGGTGAGGACTTGGCTTATAGCGTGACCATGATGCACGGCCAAGACCACTTGATGACAACCTTGTTGCTCAAGGATTTGATGAAACACATGATTGAACTATATAAAAGAGGAGTAAAATAATGAACAAACTCATCGGACTTATTGAGAAAGGGAAGCCTTTCTTTGAGAAGATTTCTCGGAACATCTACCTCCGTGCTATTCGGGATGGCTTTATCGCCGGTATGCCAGTCATCCTCTTCTCATCTATTTTTATCTTGATTGCCTATGTGCCAAATGCTTGGGGCTTCCACTGGTCTAAGGATATTGAAACTTTCTTAATGACCCCTTATAGCTATTCAATGGGGATTCTGGCTTTCTTTGTGGGTGGGACCACTGCCAAGGCTTTGACGGACTCTGTCAATCGCAGCCTGCCTGCTACAAACCAGATTAACTTCTTATCTACTATGCTGGCTTCTATGGTCGGCTTCCTCCTCATGGCAGCTGAGCCTGCCAAAGAAGGTGGCTTCCTGACTGCCTTCATGGGAACAAAAGGTCTTTTGACAGCTTTCATCGCAGCCTTTGTGACGGTTAATGTCTACAAGGTTTGTGTAAAAAATAATGTCACCATCCGCATGCCAGAAGAAGTTCCACCAAATATTTCCCAAGTATTTAAAGACTTGATTCCATTTACTGTTTCAGTCGTTCTGCTCTACGGTTTGGAACTGCTTGTTAAAGCAAGTCTGGGAGTAACGGTTGCTGAATCCATTGGAACGCTTCTTGCTCCTCTTTTCTCAGCGGCAGATGGCTATCTAGGAATCACGCTTATCTTTGGTGCTTATGCTTTCTTCTGGTTCGTGGGAATTCACGGTCCGTCTATTGTTGAGCCTGCTATTGCTGCCATTACTTATGCCAATATCGATGCCAACTTGGCCTTGCTTCAAGCTGGTCAACATGCGGATAAGGTTATCACTTCTGGTACTCAAATGTTCATCGTGACTATGGGTGGTACTGGTGCGACCTTGATTGTTCCTTTCCTCTTCATGTGGATCTGTAAGTCTGAGCGTAACCGTGCGATTGGACGAGCATCTGTTGTCCCAACCTTCTTTGGTGTTAATGAACCTATTCTCTTTGGTGCACCAATCGTACTCAATCCGATTTTCTTTATTCCATTTATCTTTGCGCCTATCGCAAACGTATGGATTTTCAAATTCTTTGTTGATACCTTAAACATGAACTCCTTCTCAGCCAACCTTCCTTGGGTAACACCTGGACCTCTGGGAATTGTGCTGGGTACCAACTTCCAGCTTCTGTCCTTTGTTCTTGCAGCCCTTCTTGTTGTAGTGGATGTGATTATTTACTATCCATTTGTCAAGGTTTATGACGAACAAATCCTAGAAGAAGAACGTTCCGGCAAAGCCAACGATGCTCTTAAAGAAAAAGTAGCAGCTAACTTTAATACTGCTAAAGCAGACGCTATCCTTGAAAAAGCAGGAGTGGATGAAGAAGCTCCATCTCAAAACAATATTAGCGAAGAAACCAATGTTCTGGTGCTCTGTGCAGGCGGTGGTACTAGCGGATTGCTGGCCAACGCTTTGAATAAAGCAGCAGCTGAATACAATGTTTCTGTCAAAGCAGCAGCGGGTGGCTACGGTGCTCACCGTGAAATGCTGCCTGAGTTTGACCTGGTTATCCTGGCTCCTCAAGTTGCCTCCAACTTTGAAGACATGAAGGCGGAAACTGATAAATTGGGTATCAAGCTAGCTAAGACAGAAGGCGGCCAATACATCAAACTAACGCGTGATGGCAAAGGGGCTCTGGCCTTCGTTCAGGAGCAATTTAAGAACTAAATCTGTTTATTTGAGATGAAGCAACTTGATAGAGTTTGGGACAAAAGTCCTAGCCTCTCAATTGTCTTTGGATTGTCGAGCAAGACGCAGTGGTTGAGTGGGCTCTACTAGGCTGATTTCATCAGCTTTTACAGCCCTACTCAACTGTGCGGAGGTGGGACAACGAAATCGAATTCTAACGAATTACCGATTTCTGTCCCACTCTCCAAATGTTATTGAAAGGAAAATAAGATGACAAAAAGCTTACCTAAAGATTTTATTTTCGGTGGTGCAACAGCAGCCTATCAAGCTGAGGGAGCAACCCACACAGATGGGAAAGGACCTGTTGCCTGGGATAAATACCTAGAGGATAACTACTGGTACACGGCAGAACCTGCCAGCGACTTTTACCACAAATACCCTGTGGATCTGAAATTGGCTGAAGAATATGGTGTCAATGGGATTCGGATCTCCATTGCTTGGTCACGGATTTTCCCGACAGGCTATGGCGAGGTCAATCCAAAAGGTGTGGAATTTTATCACAATCTTTTCGCAGAATGCCACAAACGTCATGTAGAACCTTTTGTGACCCTTCACCACTTTGATACACCAGAGGCTCTTCATTCAAATGGAGACTTCCTTAATCGGAAAAATATTGAGCACTTTGTGGACTATGCGGCTTTCTGTTTTGAAGAATTTCCAGAAGTTCGCTATTGGACGACTTTCAATGAAATTGGTCCCATTGGTGATGGTCAGTACTTAGTTGGGAAATTCCCGCCGGGTATCCAGTATGACTTGGCCAAGGTTTTCCAATCCCATCACAACATGATGGTCTCTCATGCTCGTGCCGTTAAGCTCTATAAGGACAAGGGTTACAAGGGTGAAATTGGTGTCGTTCATGCCCTTCCGACAAAATATCCTTACGATCCAGAAAATCCAGCAGATGTCAGAGCGGCAGAGTTGGAAGATATTATTCATAACAAGTTCATCTTAGATGCGACTTATCTGGGACACTATTCAGATGTAACTCTGGCAGGAGTTAATCATATCCTTAAGGTCAATGGTGGCCAGCTCGACTTACGTGATGAAGACTTTGCGGCTTTAGAAGCAGCTAAAGACCTCAATGACTTCCTCGGCATTAACTACTATATGAGTGACTGGATGCGCGACTTTGACGGTGAAACAGAAATTATCCATAACGGAAAAGGCGAAAAGGGAAGCTCCAAGTACCAGATTAAGGGAGTAGGACGCAGAGAATCTCCAACCCATATACCAAAAACTGATTGGGATTGGATCATCTATCCTCAAGGTCTTTATGACCAAATCATGCGGATTAAGAAAGATTATCCAAACTACAAGAAGATTTATATCACAGAAAATGGTCTGGGTTATAAAGATGAATTTGTGGACAATACAGTTTACGACGATGCTCGTATTGACTACGTCAAGCAGCATTTGGAAGTTTTATCCGATGCGATTGCGGATGGGGCTAATGTCAAGGGCTACTTTATCTGGTCTTTGATGGATGTCTTTTCTTGGTCTAACGGTTATGAAAAACGCTACGGCTTATTCTACGTAGACTTTGAAACGCAGGAGCGCTATCCGAAGAAATCCGCTCACTGGTATAAGAAACTAGCTGAAACACAGATCATTGAATAAAAGATAAAGCCGTTAGAGTTGAGCTCTTTCGGCTTTTTTGGGTATGCCAATACATTTAAAGTCTGATTTGATGGTAGGGAGAGCTTGGTGCTCAATCACTAGACAGGATATTCTGGTCGGAGTGCTTGCGAAAAAATTTAAAATTTTTCTTTGAATTGGCTTGAGAGACAGACAGTTTGGATTGCATTTTTTATGACAGCCAATGGCTCTGTACTTGGAAATCTGCTATAATGGTTTTATGATTATTTTACAAGCAAACAAGATTGAGCGCTCTTTTGCAGGGGAGCTACTTTTTGATAATATCAACCTGCAGGTGGATGAGAGTGACCGGATTGCACTGGTCGGTAAAAATGGAGTTGGTAAGTCAACCTTGCTCAAGATTTTGGTAGGCGAGGAAGAGCCGACGTCTGGTCAGATCAATAAAAAACGAGACCTGTCCCTGTCCTATCTGGCTCAGGACAGCCGCTTTGAGTCGGAGAATACTATCTACGACGAGATGCTGCTGGTCTTTGATAGTCTGCGCCAGCAGGAGAAGCGCTTGCGGCAGATGGAGCTGCAAATGGGAGAATTGTCAGGGGAAGACCTGACGGCTCTCATGACCCAGTATGACCAGTTGTCAGAAGACTTTCGACAAAAGGGTGGTTTTACCTATGAGGCCGATATTCGAGCGATTTTGAATGGTTTCAAGTTTGAGCAGTCCATGTGGCAGATGAAGATTTCTGAGCTGTCAGGCGGACAGAATACCCGTCTGGCTCTGGCCAAGATGCTTTTGGAGAAGCCAGAACTGCTAGTCTTAGACGAGCCGACCAATCACTTGGATATCGAGACTATTGCCTGGCTGGAGACTTACTTGATTAACTACAGCGGTGCCTTGATCATCGTCAGCCACGACCGCTATTTCTTAGACAAGGTTGCGACCATCACGTTGGATTTGACCAAGCATTCATTGGATCGCTATGTGGGCAATTACTCTAGCTTTGTGGTCCAAAAGGAGCAGAAGCTGGCCACTGAAGCCAAGAACTATGAAAAGCAGCAGAAAGAAATCGCTGCGCTGGAGGACTTTGTCAATCGCAATCTAGTTCGGGCTTCCACAACCAAGCGGGCTCAGTCCCGTCGTAAGCAGCTGGAAAAGATGGAGCGTTTGGACAAGCCGGAGACCGGCAGCCGCTCGGCTAATATGACCTTCAAATCTGATAAAGTTTCGGGCAATGTTGTTCTGACCCTGGAAGATGCGGCTATTGGCTATGGCGAGGAAGTCCTGTCGGAGCCAATTAACCTCGATATTCGCAAGTTTAATGCGGTAGCTATTGTCGGGCCAAATGGGATTGGGAAGACGACCTTGATTAAATCACTAATCGGACAAGTGCCCTTCATCAGAGGCAAGGAGCAGCTGGGGGCTAATGTGGAAGTGGGTTACTATGACCAAACCCAGAGCAAACTGACTCCCAGCAATACAGTTCTTGATGAGCTGTGGAACGACTTCAAGCTGACGCCAGAGGTCGAAATTCGCAATCGCTTAGGCGCTTTTCTCTTCTCGGGAGACGATGTCAAGAAGTCTGTCGGCATGCTATCAGGTGGAGAGCGGGCGCGGCTGCTCTTAGCCAAGTTGTCTATGGAAAACAACAACTTCCTCATCCTGGACGAGCCGACCAACCATCTGGACATTGACAGCAAGGAAGTGCTGGAAAATGCCCTGATTGACTTTGACGGCACCCTGCTCTTTGTCAGCCATGACCGTTACTTTATCAATCGCGTGGCTACTCAGATTATTGAGCTCTCTGAGACAGGCTCTACCCTTTATCTGGGTGATTATGACTACTATCTAGAGAAAAAGGCAGAGCAGGAAGCCTTGCAGGAGGAGACAGAGCAGGCCAGTCCTGACAAGCCAGCACCTGCCAATGATTACCAGCTTCAAAAGGAAAACCAGAAAGAACAGCGCCGGATGGCCCGTCGCCTAGAACAACTGGAAGCGCAAATCGAGGACTTGGACAGCCAGATCAGTCAGCTTCAGGAAGCCATGCAGGCAACCAATGACGCTGGCGAACTCATGGAGAGCCAGCAGCAAATCGACCAGCTGACCGCCAAACAAGAAGAAGCCATGCTAGAATGGGAAGAACTAGCGGAGAAGGTGTGAGAAGGGAAAAGAGCCTGTGTAAGAATGCCTAGTTTCCTAGGGCTCAAAATACTTAATTTCACATGTGAAATCAGTCCAAAAAGGACAAAAAGCGAATTTTCTTATGCTAAATCCTTCGTTTTTGTAGAAAAAAATTTGATTTTTCCTGAAGACTCATCTCGCCTAGAGTAAGTTTTAAACTTTCTCATGCGTGCTGAGTCCTTTTTAGGAGAAGCTGTTAAGGCTGTCTCGAGCGGGTGGAAATCTATGACATCTGGGTTTGGAGATTAAAAATGAAAAAGAAATCGATTTTTAAGGCTAGTTTTGAAGAGAGTTTGAATCTGGAAGATGATGGGTTTTTACAGTATCTATTGAAGGAACAAGATAAAAAAGTGTCCAAACCTCCAAGGAATGTATTTGATTATTTCAAAAACGCTTCTTTGTATGGTATATTGGCACTTATTTTCCCGATTGGCTTCAACTTCTTATTATTGGCTTTTTCAACAATGCTTTATAGTAGTGATCCAAAAGATTTAGCCTTACCAATTTCTAATCATAATTTTTTGACGGCCCCTGTCTATGTAATCGGATTATTTATATGGCTTCTCTTCGTTCTAATTGGTAAATTTATCAAACCATTTTTTATTCTTCCATATAGGACTCATTTTCATGTCATAACGTTTTTGATTTGGTTTGTTATAGAGTTCGACCTCGCTGCTATTGGTTTAGCATTACCATTTCTAACAATATTAGAACTTCTTATTCTTATTTGTGTTCTTTTAGCTTTAATTTATTGGATGTTAAGGATAGAACTTAGAAGTTTGAAAAAACGAATGTATAGAGAAGGTCAGTCACCTAGCTTACTCGATAAAATTGCTAAAGGCCTTGCTATTTATGGAGCAGGTCTATTGGGCTTAGGTGCGGTTGTTAATTATATTTTCAAAGCTTTTTCTATTAGTTTTTCACATTCCGTAACTGTTTTTGGTCTCTTTATATGTTGGATTTTGTTAAACATTGGTTTAATTGCAATGCTTATTTTTATGGAGTTTCCTTATTTCCTTTATGCTTACTATAAATTGAAATACCCTGAAGAGTATCGCGAATGGGAAGGTAAATCCGTGGAAGAATGGTATGGAAAAAAATATTTAAAAAAACACAAAGAGTTATTAAAATAGGATTTGGGTGAAAAGTATGAAGAAATCAATTTTTAAAGCAAGTTTTGAAGAGAGTTTAAATTTGGAAGATGATGGGTTTTTACAGTATCAGAAACAAGATTATTATAATAAACTTGGGAAAGCCTTTAAGAAAGGGAGACCTTCCTTTTGGTTTGGTATTAAAACTTTTATTCTTAGTCTGTTGTTTCCGATAGGTTTAAATTTCATGTTCCTTGCTTTTACCCTATCATTGCAAAATTCTGATCCTAAAGATTTAAGGTTACCGGTTTCTCAGTATCCTTTGCTAACAGTCGAGCTTTATTTAATTTGCTTGTTAATTTGGTTGTTATTGGTATTAATGGGTAAATTTTTTAAACGGACGTTTATCCTCCCTTATCGTTATCGCTTTCATTTTATAACTTTTATGATATGGCTTATGTTTGAATTTAATTTGATGGCCATAACAATGAGTTTACCTATATTAACAATATGGGGGATCTTGGTATTTTTTGGACTTCTAGTATTCTTGGCTTATGTAATGTTAAGAACGGAGCTTAGAAGTTTGAAAAAACGAATGTATGGAGAAATTAAGTCACCTACCTTACAAGATAAAATTGCTAAAGGTATTGCTATTTATGGAGCCGGTATATTGGGCTTGGCTGTGATTGTTAATTCTATTTTCAAAGCTTTTTCTATTAATTTTTCATCTTCTATAACTGTTTTTGGCCTCTTTATATGTTGGATCGTGGGCAATATTGGTTTAATAGCCATAATTGTATTTATGGAGTTTCCTTTCCTTTTAGAAGGCTACTATAAATGGAAATATCCTGAAGAATACCGCGAGTGGGAAGGAAAATCAGTGGAAGAATGGTATGGGAAAAAGTATCTAAAGAAACACAAGGAGTTATTGCAAAATAGGTAAAAAGAACGATTGGTGTGGGCAACAGAGATAAGTGAATAGAGTTTTTAGCAGAACAGCAATTAAAGAAATTAAAGTGGTATACAAATGGAAGATTTAGGCAAAGTTTTTCGTGATTTTCGTTTAAATGGACAGTATTCTTTGAAGGAAGCGGCGGGTCAGGTCTGCTCGACCTCTCAGCTGTCTCGTTTTGAGCTGGGAGAGTCGGACATGACCCTCTCGAAATTTTTAGATCTCTTGGATAATATCCATGTGACTCTTGATAATTTTATGGACAAGGCTCGGAATTTCCAGCAGCATGAGCACGTGGCTATGATGGGTCAGATTATCCCTCTTTACTACTCAAATGACATCAAGGGATTTCAAGACTTGCAAGCGGAGCAGTTGGAAAAGGCCAAGGCCAGCAGTGCGCCTCTTTACTATGAGCTGAATTGGATTTTGATGCAGGGCTTGATTTGTCAGCGAGACAGTCAGTTTCGCATGAGGCAAGAGGATTTAGATAAGGTGGCTGATTATCTCTTTCAAGTGGAAGATTGGACCATGTACGAGCTGATCCTCTTTGGCAATCTCTATAGCTTTTATGATGTGGACTATGTCTACCGTCTGGGCAAGGAAGTTATGGAGCGGGAGGACTACTACAAAGAAATCGGTCGCCATAAGAGACTGGTCTTGATTTTAGCCCTCAATTGTTACCAACATTGTTTGGAAAGTCGTTCTTTTGATAAGGCTAGTTATTTTGAGGTTTATGTAGAGAAAATCATTGGCAAAGGCATCAAACTCTATGAACGCAATGTATTCCTCTATCTCAAGGGTTTTGCGGCTTATCAGAAGGGACAGAAGAAGCAGGGAATCAAGCAAATGCAGGAAGCCATGCACATCTTTGAAGTGCTGAATTTACCTGAGCAAGTCGCCTATTATCAAGAGCATTTCGATAAGTTTGTAAAAGTCTAATTTCCCAAATGTGGGAAAAATATAGAACCTCCCTCCATTCCTGATACAATAGTTTCAGAAATGGAAGGAGGTATTTTTATGAATCGACAGGCAGCACAGCTGATTACACGGGCTGCTATTAATAAAATTGGGAATATGCTTTATGACTATGGAAATAGCATCTGGCTTGCTTCTTTGGGAGCCCTGGGACAGACGGTTTTGGGCATTTACCAGATATCAGAGTTAGTCACTTCTATCTTATTTAATCCTTTGGGTGGGGCCATTACGGATCGCTTTTCCAGACGGAAGGTGTTGATGGTAACGGACTTGATTTGTGCTGGGCTTTGTCTGCTGATTTCCTTTATCTCTAATGACCAGCTCATGATTGGAGCGCTAATTTTTGCCAATGTGGTTCAGGCTATAGCCTTTGCTTTTTCTCGACCAGCTAATAAGTCTTATATTACGGAAATTGTGGACAAGGAAGACATTGTAACTTACAATTCTCATCTGGAATTGGCCTTGCAGGTTATCAGTGTCTCAGCTCCAGTTTTGTCTTTTATCGTAATGCAGTATGCAAATCTGCGCATGACCCTTCAGCTGGATGCTCTTAGCTTCTTTCTGGCTTTTGCCTTGGTTTACTTTCTGCCTAATCATGAGCCAAGCAAGCAGCAGTCTCCTATCAATCTTGGAAATATCCTGAGAGATGTCAAGGAAGGTTTAGTTTATATCCGTCAGCAAAAAGAAATTTTCTTTCTGCTCTTGGTAGCTTCTGCCGTCAACTTTTTCTTTGCGGCTTTTAATTATCTATTACCTTTTACCAATCAGCTTTACGGCAAGACCGGCTCTTATGCGACTATTCTGAGTTTGGGCGCTATTGGCTCAATCATAGGAGCCATTCTAGCCAGCAAGGTCAAGGCCAGTATGGGAAATCTTCTTCTAGCCCTGTTATTGACAGGTGTAGGAGTTGCGGTCGTGGGTGTCTCTGCTTTGCTACCGGTTCATCCATATTTCTCCTATTCTGGTAATCTCATCTGCGAGCTCTTTATGACTGTGTTCAATATTCATTTCTTTAGTCAGGTTCAGACCAAGGTGGAGCAGCGGTATCTAGGCCGTGTTTTCTCGACTATTTACACGCTGGCAATTCTTTTCATGCCACCTGCGACTTTCCTGATGACGCTGCTGCCGAGTGTCCGTACCCTTTCCTTTCTCCTGATTGGTTTCGGAGTGATGGGATTGGCTTTGCTTTCCTACCTTTATCAAAAGAGAATACAAAAAGACTAGGTTGGAGTGATTTCCAACCTAGTTTAATGTTTTGCCTTGCAAATCTTCAGCTGAGAATTTTTAAATTCATTACTAGCCTATTTTGGATCAGAACTTTATTTCCAAGCTACTAGTCCAATCGGCTGATAGATCAGGAGTGCTGGAGATTTGAAGATCTGGTAGAAAAAATTTTTCCATTGGAATGTGCATATAATCATTGTTCCTTGCTAGTAAAAGTAGTATGATGAAGTATAAGTAAAATTAATGGAGTGAGGAATGAAAGATTTTCATTTTGATGCAATTTCGGCATTTGAAAACTATAAAATTGAGGAGGCCAAAGATGGCCATGTTTTAGTAAAGACAGAGGTCGTCCCCTCTTCTCTAAACTATTATGGCAATGCACATGGAGGTTACTTGTTCACCTTGTGCGATCAGATAAGTGGTTTGGTTGTCATTTCACAAGGAGCTGACGCTGTGACCTTGCAATCTTCTATCAATTATCTAAAAGCGGCCAAACTAGGCGATACTCTAAGCATTGAGGGGAACTGTATCCATGCAGGCCGGACAACTAGAGTGGTGGATGTGGATATTGTCAACCAAGATGGAAAGAATGTCTGCAAGGGGACCTTTACCATGTTTGTCACTGGCGAAAGGGGCGAAAATGCACAAGTTAGAATATAAACATTATCTTTTTGACTTTTATGGAACACTAGTAGATATCCGGACTGACGAAGATGATCCGATTTTATGGTTGTATCTTTCCCGCATCTATGCAGCATATGGAGCAGATTATCAGCCAGAAGACTTGAAAAAGAAATATGGACAATTGGTAGTAGAGCAAGAGAGTAAGATAGCCCAAGAGAAAGGCGTTGCCTATCCAGAGGTTGATTTGGTGGCGGTTTTCATTCAGCTTTTGCAGGAAGCACCAGTCAAGCATGAAACCCAGACTCCGCTTCCAGATGTGCAGGCTTGGGGAGAGCAGTTGGCCGTGACTTTTCGGAGTTTGTCCCGTCGTCATCTCTATGCTTATCCGAACACCCTCAGAGTTTTAAAGGCCATTAAGGACCAGGGAGGCAATATTATTTTGCTATCCAATGCTCAAAGAGCTTTTACAATGCCAGAAATTGAATTGACGGGTTGTGCTCCCTATCTGGATAAAATTTACATTTCTTCTGATTATCAGATCAAAAAACCACAAGCAGAATGGTTAGAGCTTGTGTTGGAAGAGAATCAGCTTAATCCAGAAGATACGGTTATGGTTGGCAATGATTTTTCTACGGATATGGCTATTGCTCAAGCTGTTGGGATTGATGGAGTGTTGCTGAACACTTTCCCATACTCGGATGCAGAGATAAACAAGCTCAATAAAATGCAGGCCAGAGTCATTACAGATATAGAAGAACTGCTGGAAAATAGGAGGTAAAAGATGCCTTCGAGGTCTTTAAATGGTTTATTCACAGCCAAAACTGTGGATAACTCAGAGAAACATTACGATTTGATGAAAAATTGTGGATAACCTTTATTAATTTGCTTTCTTATGATATAATAGCCCATATAAATAAAAATAGAAGAGGTATGTGAAATGTCACGTAAACCATTTATTGCCGGTAACTGGAAAATGAACAAAAATCCAGAAGAAGCAAAAGCATTCGTTGAAGCCGTAGCATCAAAACTTCCTTCATCAGACCTTGTTGAAGCAGGTATCGCAGCTCCTGCAGTTGATTTGACAACTGTTCTTGCTGCTGCTAAAGGTTCAAACCTTAAAGTTGCTGCTCAAAACTGCTACTTTGAAAATGCAGGTGCTTTCACTGGTGAAACAAGCCCACAAGTTTTGAAAGAAATCGGTACAGACTACGTTGTTATCGGTCACTCAGAACGCCGTGACTACTTCCATGAAACTGACGAAGATATCAACAAAAAAGCAAAAGCAATCTTTGCAAACGGTATGCTTCCAATCATCTGTTGTGGTGAGTCACTTGAAACTTACGAAGCTGGTAAAGCAGCTGAATTCGTAGGTGCTCAAGTATCTGCTGCTCTTGCAGGATTGACTGCTGAGCAAGTTGCTGCATCAGTTATCGCTTATGAGCCAATCTGGGCTATCGGTACTGGTAAATCAGCTTCACAAGACGATGCACAAAAAATGTGTAAAGTTGTTCGTGACGTTGTAGCTGCTGACTTTGGTCAAGAAGTTGCAGACAAAGTTCGCGTTCAATACGGTGGTTCAGTTAAACCTGAAAACGTTGCTTCATACATGGCTTGTCCAGACGTTGACGGTGCCCTTGTTGGTGGAGCGTCACTTGAAGCAGAAAGCTTCCTAGCTCTTCTTGATTTTGTTAAATAAGAATAACAATAAATGGCTTGTTGCCCTAAAGGTGGCAAGCTTTTTAAAAGTTTGGAGAAAAAAGGTGAAATCAAAGGAACTTATCTATTTAGCCAGCACTGCCATATTGCTAGCAGCAACGGCTAACGTGGTACAGGCAGAGGAAAATACGCCAACAACCACAGACCCTGAAGTAGCTAAAGCAGAACTTCAAGTAAAAAATGATCATCAACCTCAGCAGGGAGCCTTACCAGAAGCGGTGTCTACTGACCGTCAAGTCAAACAAGAAAGCTCGGTCGCAAAAGATGAAACTAGTCCAGTATACAAGGCACCAGAAAATCTGGCACCTGCTGCTAGTCTGGTCAAGGAGAATGTACCAGAAAATAAAGCAAGTGAACAAGCAAAATCAGCTGCTTCTGAAGCGATTCAGAATCCAGTAAAGGCTGAGCAGACTTCCTCAGCGATCAGCGCTAGTCCTGCATCTAAAAAAGGAAGCACTTCTTTTTATAATGCGGCTTCTTCATCTGGACAAACAGCGCGTGGCAATTCAGAAGCAGAAATCAAGGGCTCTACCTTTGTGGATGTGAGTAGTCATAACGGCCATATCAGCGTAGAAGACTATCGCCAATTAGCATCCAAAGGTGTCGGCGGTGTCGTTGTCAAACTGACAGAAGGAACCCACTATACAAATCCTTATGCTGAGTCTCAGGTTCGAAATGCGCAAGCAGCTGGTTTGCAAGTATCAACCTATGCCTTCTCGCATTATACAAGTGATGCCGAAGCGAGAGCAGAGGCTCGTTACTATGCTGCTTTTGCTAATAAACTGTCCTTGCCTAAAAATACAGTCATGGTCAATGACATGGAAGACCCTAAAATGCAATCGGGGATCAACCAGCATACTCAGGCTTGGGCAGATGAAATGCGCAAGCAGGGATATGCAAATCTGATGTATTACACGAGCGCTAGTTGGGTTGACCAGAATAACCTACGCCACAAAGGTTCAATCAATACATCTCTCTTTGGCCTTGATAATTTTTGGATTGCTCAGTATCCAGCACCTAAGCTAAGTGCAAATGATGCTAAAAATTTGAAGTATAATAGCAGATCAGGAGCTTGGCAATTTACTTCTCAAGCGCAATTGTTGCCTGGTAAGCATGTTTTCGACCAGAGTATTGACTATTCTGGAAGATTTACAGCTAGAGCTACTTTGGTTAAACAACCGCTGACAGGTAAGATTAGTATTCAAAATAATAATCCAAAAACTGGCACATTTGATGTCGTTGTTTCCGAAGTTTCCGCACCACATGGAGTTCAGGAAGTTAAACTTCCGACTTGGTCCAGTGAGCGTGGGCAAGATGATATTGTTTGGTACACTGCAACGAAGCAAGCCAACGGAACTTATAAGCTGACAGTTAATGCTGCCAACCATAAAGGTTCTACGGGCGAATACAATGTTCATTTATATTACGTTCAAGGTGACGGCAAGCTGGTCGGCGTCGGTGGTACAACGACTAAGGTTTCAGTTGCTAAGCCAGAAGGTAAGCTGACTATTGCCAACAACGATCCAAAGACCGGAACGTTCGATGTGATCGTGTCTGAAGTTTCTAGCCCACAAGGGGTTCGTGAAGTCTTGCTTCCAACTTGGTCCAATGAGAATGGTCAGGATGACATCATCTGGCATAAAGCACAGAAACAGTCAGACGGAACTTATAAATTTACTGTCCGTTCCAGCGATCACAAGAATTCTGTTGGTGACTACAGTGTCCACTTGTACTATATCCAAAATGACGGCAAGTTGGTTGGCGTTGGTGGTACAACGACTAAGGTATCAGTTGCGAAACCAGAAGGCAAGCTGACTATTGCCAACAACAATCCGAAGACCGGTACATTCGATGTGATTGTTTCTGAGGTTTCTAACCCGCAAGGTGTTCGTGAAGTCTTACTTCCAACTTGGTCAAATGAACAAGGTCAGGATGACATCATCTGGCACAAGGCACAGAAACAGTCAGACGGTACATATAAATTCACGGTTCGTGCTAGCGAACACAAAAACTCTGTCGGCGACTACAGTGTCCACTTGTACTATGTCCAAAACGATGGCAAGATGGTCGGTGTCGGTGGTACAACGACTAAGGTTTCCGTTGCTAAACCAGAAGGCAAGCTGACTATTGCCAACAACGATCCAAGGACCGGCACATTCGACGTGATCGTGTCCGAGGTTTCTAGTCCGCAAGGTGTTCGTGAAGTCTTACTTCCAACTTGGTCAAATGAGCAAGGTCAGGATGACATCATTTGGCACAAGGCACAGAAACAGTCAGACGGTACATATAAATTTACCGTTCGTGCTAGCGAGCACAAGAACTCTGTCGGCGACTACAGTGTCCACTTGTACTATATTCAAAATGACGGCAAGTTGGTTGGCGTTGGTGGTACAACGACTAAGGTATCAGTTGCGAAACCAGAAGGCAAGCTGACTATTGCCAACAACGATCCTAAGACCGGTACTTTCGACGTGATCGTGTCTGAAGTTTCTAGCCCGCAAGGTGTTCGTGAAGTCTTGCTCCCAACTTGGTCAAATGAGAATGGTCAGGATGACATCATTTGGCACAAGGCACAGAAACAGTCAGACGGTACTTATAAATTTACTGTTCGTGCTAGCGAACACAAAAATTCTGTTGGCGACTACAGTGTCCACTTGTACTATGTCCAAAACGATGGCAAGTTGGTCGGTGTGGGTGGTACAACAACCAAGGTTTCCATTGCGACAGGGGAGAAACCACAAGGAAAAATCAGTATCCAAAATAAAAACAATGAAACTGGTGAATTTGATATCGTCGTTTCTGGTGTTGTAGCTCCAGAAGGTGTCAAAACTGTCTATTTGCCAACTTGGTCCAGTCAAAATGGACAAGATGATATTCAGTGGTATACGGCGGAACGCCAAGCTGATGGTACTTATCGCAAGCATGTTTATGCAAGAGATCATAAAAATAGCCAAGGCGAGTACAATGTTCACCTATATTACTTGAATAATCGTAATCAGCTGCAAGGTGCTGGTGGAGAGAAGACCACGGTTTCTATCAAACATCCTCAATCGCCTAGCAGTCAGCGTGATCGTGTTCTTGCAGCAGCAGCAGCGATGGTTGGCGTCAAGGGAGGCAGTGCTGAGCACCACCGTCTGGTCAATGACTATAATAGCGTTAGACCTCTACCAGTCGGTTATGCTGTGAAGAATTCAGATGACTGGTGCGACATTTTCACAACAGTTATTTTCCAAAGAGAAGGCTTGAGCGATCTCATCGGTCGTGAATGCGGTGTTGAGCGCCATATTCATATCTTTAAACGTCTAGGTATCTGGAATGAAGATGGTAATTCTACACCTAAAGCGGGCGATATCATCACCTTTAACTGGGATCAAAATAGCCAGCAAAATGATGGCTGGGCTGATCATATCGGTATTGTCGAAAAAGTCGAAAATGGCATCATTCACACGATTGAAGGCAACAGTAACAACGAAGTTAAACGTAATACTTACCATATTGGTCATGGAAATATCCGTGGTTTTGCGACACCTCGTTATAAATAGACACACAAAAAACCAAGGGGAACCTTGGTTTTTTAACGTCTTAGAATTTTCTTTATGAGCTGAAGCAGCTTAAACTTGAGTGGGTTGGGATAATAACGGAAAGTTCCCATTTTTCGAACGATGAAGCCGTTGAAGTTCTGTTTGAAGCGCAGAACACCGTCAGAACCGTCGAAAATTCCCATAATACCGAGGAAATTATAAAATGGAATACCTCTCTTGATGCTTTCAGTCATAACGTATTCCTGCAGCAGGGCAGGGGCGTAGAATTTATTAAACTCAGGATAGGAGCCGCTGAAGAGATAGGTTGCTTCCTGAGGGGTGTAGATAAAGAGGCTGGCAGCAAGAATTTGGTCTTGGTCACCATACTTGTCAATCAGCTCTTGGGCCTCTGCTTTGCGAGTTTCGAAGCTATCAAACTGGCTGGAAAGCTCTCGCAGCTGGTTTTGCTTCTTTTCAGATTGAGGATTGTTTTCCAAGTCCGCCTGCAGTTTCTGAATTTTCTGGCCCAGTTTCTCTTGGTCTTTTTGTAAGTTTTGAAGATAGTCCTTGAAGTTGAGACTGGCTGTCATAAAGTCCGCCTGTTGACCAAAGCTATCATAAAAATCTTGATAGTAGTCTAGTGGTTTGTCATCATATTCCCGCCGGTCGGAAGTAGCAGCTGTGATATCTTTGAAAACGCTGAGTTGGTCACGTTCTAGTCTTTTTAGCTTGATACCAAAGGTATTCGCCTTTTTGACGGTCGCCTTGCCATTTTTACTGAAGGATTTGAGTAGGTCTTTCTCCGTCAGACCAGCTAAATCTTTGACATAATGCCAATCAGGCTCCCCGCCTGGATAGCCCGTCTGTAAGCCGTCAAAGTCAAAGCCCAAGTCAGTCAGTTGCTGGATAAGCTCGACTTTTTCATCAGATATGGGTTGGCCATTGCTGTCAAAGGTCTGATAAGTCTCGTAGGGCTTGATGATCAGCTCTAGGGCGCCTTCTTTTTTAGCGTAAGCCTGCAAAGCTTGATAGAAGGGAGTCAGGTATTGAGCATCGGTAGAGACAGGGCCGCAGTTGATTTCCATATGGAGGCCGCCAGTCATCGGCATACTGTAGAGGACAGCTGACACAACTACCTGTCCCTGCGGGTCGGTATAGCCGACATACTGGGTACTGAAGCCCCGCTTGCTCAGCAGCTCTGCCATTTCCACGGTCTGCATAAAAGAGCGTTGGGAGCTAGCTGAGGTATGATGTATGAATTCTTCTTGGCTGAGAAGTTTAAAGGTCATAGGCTTCCTTTCTGTTAATGCTTGCTGCGCAGTTTCTTTCTGATAGTGTAGGCCAGATTGGAGAGGTGGTAGAGGGGATTAGTTGGCAGGTTAAACTCACCAGCGAATTCTTCAATGGTCGGATTGAACTTGGATTTAAAGCTGTAGAGACCACCCTTGAGGTCGTTTTCGATTCCGCCCATATTTTGCCAATCTGCTCCGCGCTCAAAAGCATGTTTGGCCGTTTCGTACCAAGTGATGATGGCAGGCTGGTAACGACGGTACTCCTCGTCCATTCCGGCATAGATATTTTCAGAGGTCTTGCCGTATTCTAAGACCAGAGTGCCAGACAGGGGAACGACAGTAGCCCCTTGGCTGATTTTGTCCTGCAGAAAGTCAATCTCTTCTTGGAGGCGTTTCTGTTCTTGCTGGTTATTCTCAATCTTGCCGGGCTTGGTTTTCTCGGTAAATTTCTCTGCTTCTTTAAGTGCCTTGGTCAGCTGAGCCTGCAAGTCATCCAAGCGTGCCTTTAGATCAATGCTGGATAAGGTGATGTAGGAGTGGTCAGGATAAGTGTCCAAGAGTTTTTGATAATATTCTTTGCCGCGTAGGTGGATATTTTTTCTATTTTCCGTTTTCTTCATCAAGGCTGAAAAGTCGTCCAGTAATTCTGCTCCGCCAAATTGGATTTGAATACCTTTGTTACGGGCTGTACGAATAGCCTGGCGAGTACTTTTAGAAAGCAAATCCTCGCTGAAATCTTCTTTATGGATATTGGCCTGCAAGCGAGGTTGGATGGTTTCATCCAAGGACTCAGTCCGTCCGACCCAGACAGCTCCTGCCTGCTGCAGATCTTGAATCAACTCAATTGTCTCGGCTTTGTCTTGCAATTCGCCGCCCATCTTGCTTTCTGCCAGAAAGAGGCTAGGATCAAACTTAGCAAATAGCGCTTTTTTCTCCTTGGCAAATTTCTCGAGCGAGGCCAAAACAAAGGCTAGCAGCTCCTTGTCACCATAGTCCATGATGGGGCCGCGAGGGATATAAAGCATGGTCATCCCCAAGGGCAGTGGTTTAATCAGGACACTGGCTGCAGCAATCAAGTGGCCGTCTTTGTAGAAGCCCAAGCGTTCATTTCCCCAGTTATCTTTGATTTGAGCCCAAGCAGAGCTCTGCAGGAGATTGGCCTGCGGATGAGCCGTGACAAAATCATCGTGTTCCTGAGCTGAAATTCCAATTTTGTAGCTAAACATTATTTTAAAACCCACTCTCTAATCGCGTGTGCTACGCCGGATTCTTCGTTCGACTTAGTGATGTATTTGGCGATTTTCTTGAGTTCTTCTCTGCCGTTTTCCATGACAACAGGAGATCCGACTGCTTCCAGCATGGCGCGGTCATTTTCTTCATCACCAATAGCCATGGTCTGCTCCTTGCTCAAGCCAAGTTTTTCAGCTAGATGGAGGATAGCAGCTCCTTTATTGACAGTTTTTTTGACAATTTCTAGATAGAAAGGAGCAGATTTAACCAGTGTATATTTTTCGGCCAATTCTGGTGGAAGCTTGGCAATGGCCGCATCCAGAATTTCTGGCTCATCAATATACATGCACTTGACGATTTCTTTATCAGTCATTTCTTCAGGCGTGCGGTAGAAGATAGGCATGTTAACAAGATTGGACTCGTAAACAGTGTACTTGCCGATGTTGCGATTGGCTGTATAGATGCCTTCTTTTGTGATGGCATGCATGTGAACGCCTAATTTTCGCCCGAGCAGTTCGATATCGAGATAGTCGTCATAGGTCAGTGTTTCCTTGATTAATTCTTGACCTGTAACAGTATCCTGCACCAGTCCGCCGTTGAAAGTAACGACATAGTTGTCTGGCTGATTAAGCTCTAGCTCCTCGAGGAGTTTTTGAACTCCTACAATAGGACGGCCGGTCGCAATGACGATTTTGACGCCAGCAGCCTTGGCATCCTGAACAGCGCTGAAGACTTCAGGAGTGATTTCTTTTTGGTTATTTAAAAGGGTGCCGTCAATGTCGACGGCAACTAATTTGATAGACATATTTATTCTCCGTAGGTAAATTGGTCGTTTTTGATATAATGCATAAAGGCCTGGTTTTTTTCGCTGAAAAGTCCGGTCTCTGCCAGCATTTCCTTGGGGAAGTAGAAGCGATTATCGCCTTGTCTAGTTCCGGCTAGCGAATGAACGATAGGAGACAGACTGGACAGTTCTGCTAAGCAGCCATCTTTTTGCAGAATTTCTATCTGAGTCCGGGGTTTTTCAACGTCAGGCCGGTAGAAATCATAAGGCAAATCAAAATTACGATGGATAGCAGTATAGTAATCAGGGTCAAAACCAACCTGTCCAACTAGGTCTCGCATGATATCCAAATGCGCTTCGTTTTCCTGAGAGAAGACGATAGACTTAAAGACCTTGCGGTTGATAAAACGCTGAGCCAGGTCAGATAAAATCTTATCCGGACTAGTCATCCAAACTTGGAAATAGGTATTCATAACACCATCATCCAAGGCCAGATAATCCTGCAGGGTCACTCTGTTTTCAAAGAATGGAATGAGATTGGGCGATGACAGCGCAAAATAATCCTTCTGAGCCGGATAGAGAAACTTGGCACGCTTGAGCAGATTTTGCAGCAGAACTTCCATAGCACGGCTAGCTGGGTGGAAATAGACCTGCATGTACATCTGGTAGCGGCTGACTACATAGTCCTCCACCGCATGCATGCCATTGCGCTTGAAGGCGATGCCGTTTTCTACTGGACAAATCACTCGTAAAATTCTGGTTAAGTCAAATTGCCCATAGGAAGCGCCAGTAAAGAAGGAATCTCGTAAGAGGTAGTCCATCCGATCCACATCAATCTGGCTGGAAATCAGCTGAACCACCTGTTTATTAGGGTAAGTATGATTGATGACGCTGGCTACCTTTTCTGGGAAATCCGGCGAAACCTGCACCAAGACCTGATGAATCTCTGTCTCAGGACTGGTGATGATTTGCCGCGTAATGTCCTCATGATCGGTATCAAAGAGGCGTTCAAAAGTATGTGAATAAGCGCCATGTCCCAAGTCATGCAGGAGAGCGGCTGTCATGGTTAGCAGGCTTTCGTGACTATCCCAGACATCGCTATATTTTTCATCGAAAATCTTGGTGATGCGTCGGGCAATCTCATAAGCTCCCAGACAATGCGAAAAACGGCTGTGTTCCCCGCCGTGAAAAGTATAGCCAGAAGTGCCCAGCTGTTTGATGCGACGCAGCCGTTGAAATTCTTTGGTATTGATTAAATCATAAATGATCTGATGATCCACATGCACATAATTATGGACGGGATCTCGAAATACTTTTTCAATCATAGTCCTATTATATCATAAATGCTCAGTGGGCGAAATTCAAAGCCTGAAGTAGAAAGGAAGAATTCTCAAGAAATTTTTGGTAAAATAGAAGAAAGAAACAAGGAATGTGAGAAAATCATGAAAATTAGAATGAGAAATCAAATCAAACTAGATGAGCAAATGGAGTTGATTGACCAAGTCTATGATGTAGAATGGACACAAAAAGGAAGCAATCACTATTTGATTTATCGGAGCGAGGAGCAGGAAAAGGTGGTTCTGAAGTTTAATGCGGACAAGCTGACCATGACTCGCTTTTCTGATCCGAAAACCATTCTTCATTTTATCAAGAATGGTCAGCATTTAGTATCTATCCCGACTCCGCTGGGTGCTCAACAGTTTGTGACGGATACTCAGCACTATCACTTAGATGCAGAAAATCAGGCTTTGGAACTTCACTATGATTTGAAAAGAGCCGACGACGATCAGATTTTTGCTTCCTATCAGATGAAAATCGAATGGAAGGAAGAAAAGATTGAAAAATAACAGCTTTGCCTTGAAAAATACAAAAATTTTGGTATAATAAATACACTCAAGGGAGTAGCTAACGGTTTTACCGTTACAAGGTCGTCAATACGAAAGAAATTTCCGGCCTTGTATGAAATAGCGAGACTTGTTAATAAACAGGTCTCTTTTTTGTTTATTTTGAAAGAGGCCCATCAAAAGGAGGAGACATTTTGTCAAAAGAACAAAAGCGCCAAGCTTTTTATACGCAAAGTCCTGAGGAAGTTTTGCAAGCAATGGAAGCTTCCAAACAAGGATTGACCAGCCAAGAAGCAACCAAGCGTTTAGCTGATTATGGCCGTAATGAATTGGAAGAAGGAGAGAAAAAGACTCTCTTGATGAAATTCATTGAGCAGTTCAAGGACTTGATGATTATCATCTTGTTGGTAGCGGCTATCTTGTCTGTTGTGACGTCAGGTGGTGAGGATATTGCGGATGCTGTGATTATCTTAGCTGTTGTCATCATCAATGCTATCTTTGGTGTCTACCAAGAAGGCAAAGCTGAAGAAGCCATTGCGGCTCTCAAATCTATGTCCAGCCCAGCTGCGCGTGTCCTGCGTGATGGCCATGTCACAGAAGTGGATTCTAGGGACTTGGTACCTGGTGATATTGTCCGACTGGAAGCTGGTGATGTTGTCCCAGCAGATATGCGACTGTTGGAAGCTAATTCCCTGAAAATTGAAGAAGCCGCTCTGACAGGTGAGTCTGTGCCAGTTGAGAAAGATTTGACTGTTGAGGTAGCTGCAGATGCTGGTATTGGCGATCGGGTCAATATGGCCTTCCAAAACTCCAATGTCACTTATGGTCGAGGAGTAGGGGTTGTTGTCAATACAGGGATGTTTACAGAAGTCGGTCATATCGCAGGCATGTTGCAAGATGCAGATGAGACTGATACGCCACTCAAGCAAAACCTCAATAGCTTGTCTAAGGTTCTGACATATGCGATCCTAGTGATTGCTGCGGTGACTTTTGTAGTAGGTGTTTTCATTCAAGGGAAAGATCCGCTTGGTGAATTGATGACATCTGTAGCCTTGGCAGTTGCGGCTATTCCAGAAGGTCTGCCTGCTATCGTTACTATCGTTCTAGCTTTAGGAACACAGGTTTTGGCTAAGCGTAATTCGATTGTCCGTAAATTGCCAGCAGTAGAAACACTTGGTTCAACTGAAATTATCGCTTCAGATAAGACCGGTACCCTGACCATGAATAAGATGACGGTCGAAAAAGTCTTTTACGACGGAGTCCTGAATGAAGCTGGCCAAGATATTGAACTTGGACTGGAGCTGCCGCTCTTACGTTCTGTTGTCTTAGCCAATGATACCAAGATTGACCAAGAAGGCAAGCTGATCGGTGACCCAACGGAAACAGCCTTCATCCAATATGCTTTGGACAAGGGTTATGATGTCAAAGGATTTTTAGAGAAATATCCTCGTGTAGCTGAGCTGCCATTTGACTCAGACCGTAAGCTCATGTCTACCGTTCACCCATTGCCAGACGGGAAATTCCTCGTGGCAGTCAAGGGAGCTCCTGATCAACTCTTGAAACGTTGTGTTGCGCGTGATAAGGCTGGAGATATTGCAGCGATTGATGATGCTACTTCACAGCTGATCAAGTCTAATAACTCAGAAATGGCTCACCAAGCTCTGCGCGTGCTGGCTGGTGCCTACAAGATTATTGATAGCATTCCAGAAAACCTCACTTCTGCAGAACTTGAAAACAATTTGATCTTCACTGGTTTAATCGGTATGATTGACCCTGAACGTGCCGAAGCGGCAGAAGCAGTTCGTGTTGCTAAAGAAGCGGGAATCCGTCCAATTATGATCACAGGTGACCACCAAGACACAGCAGAAGCGATTGCTAAGCGCTTGGGAATCATTGAAGCTGGAGATACGGAAGACCATGTTCTGACAGGTGCTGAACTCAATGAACTTTCAGACGAAGAATTTGAAAAAGTTGTTGCCCAATACTCTGTCTACGCCCGGGTTTCTCCTGAGCATAAGGTTCGTATCGTGAAAGCTTGGCAAAACCAAGGTAAGGTCGTTGCCATGACAGGTGATGGTGTCAATGACGCACCAGCCCTGAAAACTGCTGATATCGGTATCGGTATGGGAATCACTGGTACAGAGGTTTCTAAGGGAGCTTCTGACATGATTCTGGCGGATGATAACTTTGCGACCATCATCGTCGCCGTAGAAGAAGGACGTAAGGTCTTCTCAAACATTCAAAAGACCATTCAATATCTTCTTTCAGCTAATACAGCTGAAGTATTAACCATCTTCCTAGCGACCCTCTTTGGTTGGGATGTTTTACAACCAGTTCATCTCTTGTGGATTAACTTGGTAACGGATACCTTCCCAGCTATCGCCTTGGGGGTTGAACCTGCTGAGCCAGGCGTCATGACTCACAAGCCTCGTGGCCGTAAGTCTAGTTTCTTCTCTGGTGGTGTCATGAGCTCCATCATCTATCAAGGACTATTACAAGGTGCTCTGGTGTTGGCAGTTTATGGCTATGCTATTGCTAATCCTGTACATGTTGGCGATGTAAAAGCAATCCACGCAGATGCGCTTACAATGGCCTTTGCAACTCTTGGATTGATTCAGCTCTTCCATGCTTATAATGTGAAGTCAGTATACCAATCTATTTTGACCGTTGGTCCATTTAAATCTAAAACTTTCAACTGGTCAATATTGGTTTCATTCATTTTACTAGCAGCAACTATTGTTATCGATCCATTAGAAAGCATCTTCCACGTAACCAAGCTTGACTTATCACAATGGGCAGTTGTCCTCTTGGGTAGTTTCTCTATGATTATCATCGTAGAAATTGTTAAGTTTGTTCAACGTAAAATGGGCTTAGATAAAAATGCGATTTAAAATTCGCTTTAATAACAAATATCATTGAGGGGGAATCGGAAAGGTTCCCTCTCTTTACATTATTTACTGTTGCAATATACTTTGAGATAAAATCACGGAATGAGAAAAAATTTTTACAAGATTTATCCATGATGTAAGCCAATGTCAAAAAAATTTGCTAGATTTTAGATAAGAAAAGAGTAAAAT
>ERZ773070.515-NODE-515-length-28333-cov-65.118396_pt1 | contig 28333 bp, 32 predicted proteins | sample MGYA00580618_ERZ773070 | MGnify/ENA primary metagenome ERZ773070 (study PRJEB29015, sample SAMEA2738023) | human oral metagenome | biome: human oral; feature: human-associated habitat; material: dental | place: China | collected 2019 ... | reverse complement strand
ACCATCACCGCAGTCCTCGGACTCATATTCACCTACACCCTATGAATAAGCCTCAATGACTTCGATACTCGGAGCCTGAGCCCAGATCCTATTGGTTACGGGTGGGTCCAGCGGGGGAGAGCATCTCAGGCAATACGGCTCTCCTGGTGCCGTCAAAGCAGGTTGATGAAGGGGTGCTGGAGATTGATTCCGGCGGTCTCTGCTCGAAGAGGGTGTTCGTGAAGATCTCGTAGGCTCTCGGCCTCCCCGCCGACGCCGGAGTATTCGCCCGGGACGGTGTGATAGACGGCCTCATCGTGGTCGAGGGCCGCGCCCCTGGGGCAGGGTTCGCTACTGTGCGGGAAGGCGCTCCGACCGCGCACCCCTCCGTCGCTGAGCAAGGAAGAACCATGACCCGAGTCCTCATCGTCGCTGGCCACACCGGCCAGGGCGGCTCCGTCGCCAACGCCACCATCTCAGGCGAGCTCGAGGCCCGCCTGCCGGGCGCCGTCGTCGATCCGCTGGCCGACCTCTACGGCGCCGACTTCCAGATCGATGTTCCCGCCGAGCAGGCCAAGCTCGAGGCGGCCGACGTCGTCGTCCTCCAATTCCCCATCTTCTGGTACTCCATGCCCTCACTCCTGCAGCGCTGGATGGAGCAGGTCTTCGTCCACGGCTGGAGCCACGGCTCCACCGGCAACCACCTGTGCGGCAAGAAGGTCATCCTCTCTCTCACCACCGGCGCACCGGCGGCCCTCTACGCCCACGACGGCGCCATGGGGCACACCATCGCCGAGCTGTGCGCCCCGATCGACGCCACCTGCCGCCTCACCGGCATGGAGATCGCCGGCACCATCTGGACCGACGGCGTCTCCTACCAGTCCCGCACAGACTCGGCGTCGTTCGCGGCCATCAAGGAGCGCGCCGCCGAGCATGCCGAGCGCGTCGTGGCCCTCATCGAAGGTTTTTGAGGCGCGGGCCTACGCCCGCGGCCCACGGGCCCGCAGCGCCGGCCCCGCCGCGGCATCAGGCCTCTGGGATCGAGAAGCTCATCCGGTCAGGGTCCATCGTCTCCGGGTCGGGGCCGCTGCGTGTGCCCAGGTCGAGGGCGTCGATCCGCGCCAGCTGCTCCGCGCTCAACTCGAAATCGAGGATGTCGATGTTCTCAGCGATGCGCCGCGGGTTGACCGACTTCGGGATCGCCGAGCGGCCCTGCTGGAGGTGCCAGCGCAGCATGACCTGCGCGGGGCTCTTGCCCACCTCTGCCGCGAGGCCCTTGAGGACGGCGTCGTCCATGACGGAGCGGCTCCCATCGCTCCATCCCGGATAGAACGTGATCCCACCGATGGGTGACCACGCCTGGGTGAGGATCGAGTGCTCCTCGTGGAAGCGGCGCAGTGGGACCTGGGTGAAGTAGGGGTGGAGCTCGACCTGGTTGAGCGCCGGAACCACCTCGGTGGCCTCCATCAAGCGGGCGAGGTGCTGCTCGGAGAAGTTCGAGACGCCGATAGCGCGCACGCGCCCATCCTCGTAGAGACGCTCCAAGGCGCGGTAGGCGGCGATCGTGCGATCGAAGTGCAACGGGATCGGCTGATGGAGGATGAGGATATCGATCGTCTCCAGGCCGAGCTTGCCGGACGCCTTGTCGAAGGCATGAAGCGTCTCGTCGTAGCCGTAGTCGGAGGCCCAGACCTTCGTCTCGACGACGACCTCCTCGCGGGCCAGGCCCGACTCACGCAGGGCCTGACCGACCTGCCGCTCATTGCCGTAGGCGGCGGCGGTGTCGACGTGGCGGTAGCCCGACTCCAGGGCGGCGCGCACCGCGGTGACGGTTTCCTCGGGCGAGGACTGGAAGACGCCCAACCCGATTGCTGGCAGCTCGACTCCGTTGTTGAGGGTGAGGATCGGTGTGCTCATACGGCGAGGCTAGAGAGCGCGCGGACGATGAAACAGGTCCTGGGAGTGCCACCCTCGGCGAGGCTGGCGGCGGCGCGGCCTGGTCCCGCCCCCGCGGTGTGAGAGGCCGGGATGGACACGAGTTAGTCACGTTGGTCTTGACCATATTGAGTCGAAATGGGACCATCGCGGTATGGCGAAGCAGTACAACGTGGCTGAGGCCAAGGCCCATCTCTCCGACCTTCTGACACGGGTGGAGAGCGGCGAGGAAGTCATGATCGCGCGCGCGGGCCGGCCAGTCGCACGGGTCATCGCCATGGAGGAGCCGAGCCGCAGAGTCTTCCCCGCCTACCCCGAGTACGACATTCCCGACGAGATCCTTGACGCCCCGCTGCCCGAGAGCGAACTGGCCCTGTGGGAGTAGATGGTGAACATCCTTCTCGATACCAACGTGGTCGCTCGGCTGCTGGGCACCGCGGGTCGCCGGATCGCTCCTGGTGCTCTGGACATCCTCTCCCAGCCACGGCACCGCCTCTGGGTCTCGAGTGTGAGCGCGTACGAACTCATCAACAAGGTCCGCCTTGGAAAATGGCCCCAGGCGGAGATGATCGCCTTGGAATGGGCGGATAGGCTCGCCGACCTTGATGCCCAGCCGCTTGCCCTCGATATGCAAGACATGATCGCCGCGGCATCCCTCATATGGGATCACCGGGACCCCTTCGATCGGATGCTCGCGGCGCAGGTTATTCGCCGCGGTTGGGCGCTCGCGAGCGCCGATCACATCTTCAAGGAGCTCGCGGGAGTCAACCTCGTCGCCTGCTAACCCGCGACAGACGATGTGGGGCCAACCCTCGCGGCTCGTCATGGTGCGGCCGCGTTTGGAGCCGCACGCGCCATCGTCGGGCTGTGAGCGTGGCCGTCGGGAACGAACGGGGGCGTGCTGCGGGGCTGGCTGCACGCTCAGGCGGGGTGGGCCACCATTTTTCGTTGATATTGCGGCGGGAGGAAGAAGATCGAGGTGCTCCCATGTGCGCGGCGAGGCATTTCGCACATACGAGGAGATTCACCCAGAAGAGCCGGATGACCTGCGCTTTCGCGACTCGTGACCGGAGAGCGGATAACCCTCCCCATGAGGAAAGCGCCGCACGGCCCTGGGTTCGCTCTATGCTAAGGGGAGGCGTTCATGGCGTCCCTGTGAAAAACCGCATTCATGACGCCATCGCAGTGCAGGAGGTTACCACATGACTGGTGCTCTCGTTCTGCCCCTCATCAACGCGCTTCCCTTCATATTATGGTCGATTGTCAATCCCAGGGGTATGTGGCAGGCGACGGAGTCCTGGAAGTACAAAGACCCTGAAGCCAATGATCCCTCTGAAACCTCCTATGCATTGTCGCGAGCCGTTGGTGTGATCCTCCTTGTCTTGCTTCTGGTGGCGGTTGTGGCCTTCGTCTGGGGGTGAGGGTCTGACCATGAGAATCGCCGGAGTGGGGCCGATTCCTCCCGCGCCGCTCCAACCTTCAACGATCCTTTCGCTCCGAGTACGAGCAATGACGGCTACTCCGAGACCCCTGCCGCAGGTCCCGTCGTCGATCCGTTCCCGTCGGCGGTGGGCAGCCCGATCGACTCGGGCGCGCCGGTCACGCTCTTCACACCGGTGCTCTCCGATACCCAGGCCACGCCGGGCTCCTCCGACTCCTCTGGGAGGATCGGCGTCGACCCGATCTTACCCATGGATGCCCGGGGACCATCCCGCCGCTTTCGCCGGGGCCAATGTCATCGACTCCAAGGTGGCGCTTGGCGCGCTGGACGCCGGCCAGGCGACGACCACTGGCGGGGGAGAGGGCGCTATTGGTGATGGGCCCGCGATCATCGTCCGACTAGCACGGCCGCTGTGCGCCATCACCGCTGTCCGCGTCAGCGAGGGCAACACCGGAATGAGCATCGAGGTCGTCGGGCTGAGCGATCCATCCCGGTGCGGCGCGGCCACCGAGGGTGCCTACGTGGCCGTAGCCCGAGCGTGTGACGCTGGCGGCGCATATCCGCCCGACGGCGCTCCGATGGGGCAGCGCTTACGATCCGCCGCGATCCAGGCCCTGGTGGGGCCTGGCAGGGAGGGGGAGCGCGGAGGAGGATGGCGCCACGACCACGACCCGAGCGCGACCTGAGCGGGTCAGCACGGGTCAGCGCAGCAAGAGCCGCGCCGTCGGCAGCACGAGCCCCAAGGAGTCCACGATGAAGTACACGACGCTTGGAACCACCGATATCCGCATCCCCCGCCTGTGCATCGGCGGGATGAGCTTCGGCAAGGTCTTCCCCGACTTCCACCAATGGGTGATCGGGCCCGAGGAGACGCGGGCCGTCATCGCGCGCGCCCTCGAGCTCGGCGTCAACTTCATCGACACCGCCAACGTCTACGCCCACGGCACATCCGAGGAGTACGTCGGCCAGGCCCTCAAGAACCTCGCAGTGGCGCGCGAGGACGTCGTCCTGGCCTCGAAGGTCTACTTCAACGAGGGGCACCTGAGCGCAGAGGCCATCGAGCGGGAGATCACCGGGACCCTGGAGCGCCTGGGCACCGACTACCTCGACCTCTACATCATCCACCGCTTCGACTACGACACCCCGATCGAGGAGACCATGGAGGCCCTCGACCGACTCGTGCGCGACGGCCGCGTGCGCGCCCTCGGCGCCTCCGCCATGTACGGCTACCAGCTCCACACCATGCAGAACATCGCCGACGAGCACGGCTGGACGCGCTTCGCCTCCATGCAGAACCACTACAACCTGCTCTACCGCGAGGACGAGCGCGAGCTCATCCCCGTCACCCAGCGCTTCGGCATGTCGCTCACCCCCTACAGCCCGCTCGCCTCCGGGCACCTGACCCGCGAGACCTGGGACTCCGACTCCGTGCGCTCCACGACCGACGGCACCATGCGCGCCAAGTACGACCGCGCCCGCGAGCTCGACATGCCGATCATCGAGCGCGTCGCCGAGGTCGCGCGCCGCCACGACGCCCCCATGGCCGACGTCGCCCTCGCCTGGCTGTGGGCCAAAGGGGCGGCCGCCCCGATCGTCGGCTGCTCGCGCCCCAGCCGCGTCGACGACGCCGTCCGCGCCCTCGATCTCACCCTCACCGGCGAGGAGGTCGCCTACCTGGAGGAGCCCTACGTCGCCCACGACGTCGTCGGCGCTCTCCCGCGCCCCGGCGACAAGCCGATCCCCGGCTCGACGACGACGCGGGCCTGAGCCCCGCTCCTGGAAGGAACCATCACCATGGCACTCACACCGCAGGCCCAGGAGACCTTCACCCGCCTCTTCGGCGCCCCTGCCGCACCGCACCCCACCGACCCCGAGCTCTACGAGATCCTCCAGAACCAGATCTTCGACGAGGTCTTCTCCACAGGCGTCCTCACCGACGTCGAGCGGGAGATCATCACCGTCACCGCCCTGGGCTGCCTCCAGACCCTCCCGCAGCTGCGCGCCCACGCCGCCGCCGCGCTCAACGTCGGCGCCACCCCGCTGCAACTGCGCGAGGCCCTCTACCAGTGCGCCCCCTACATCGGCTACCCGCGGACCCTCAACGCCGTCGCCACCCTCGACGAGGTCCTCACCCAGCGCGGCGTCGAGCTGCCCCTGCCCACCGCCGCCACCGCCGCCACCGTCGCGCCCGACGACGCCCAGGCGCGCCACCGCGCGGGCGCCGCCATCCAGGAGCCGCTCTACGGCGACGAGATCGAGGAGGTCCTCGCCACCCTTCCCGCGCCCTTCGACGCCGTCGCCCCCGAGCTCGTCACCACCGCCTGCTTCGGCGACTACTACAGCCGCGGCGTGCTCAGCGTTGCCGAGCGCGAGATCATCAGCCTTGTGGCGATCACCGCGATCGGCGCCACCGCGCAGTTCGGCACCCATATCGCCGGCGCCGTGCGCGCCGGGAACAGCCTCGAGCGCGTCACCGCCGCCCTCGTCCAGGCCCTGCCCTACGTCGGCGGGCCCCAGGTCCTGCCAGCCCTCGTCATCGTCGCCGGCTACGACGGGGCCGCCTCCCACGAGGCCTACCGCTGACGGGGGCCCGGGCGGCGCGCCCCTAGGATGAGCCGGTGACCCCGGCATCCCCCTCGTCCCCCCTCGCCACCCGCGCCCTCGACCTGGCCGTCGACGGGCAGCGGCTCGGCGGCGCCGCCTACTTGCCCGCCGGCCCGGGCGGCGCGCCCCTGCCCGGCCCCCACCCGCTCGTCGTGTGCTGCCACGGCATGGACGGGTCCTGGCTGCGCGTGGCACCCATCGCCAGGCGCCTGGCCGCCGCCGGCGCTATCGCCGCCTGCCCCGACTTCCGGGGCGGTGGCGGGGGCGACAACGGCGGCGACCCCATGGCGATGACCCCGCTCACCGAGCTCGCCGACCTGCTCGCCGTCATCGACGCCGCGAGCGCCTGGCCCGAGGCCGACGCCTCCCGGATCGCCCTGCTCGGGCTGTCGCTGGGCGGGGCGGTGGCAGCGCTCGCGGCCGCCCGGCGCCCCACGCAGATCGGCGCGCTCGTCCTGTGGTACCCGGCCCTCCAGCCCGGCGCCGGCCTGCGCGCCCGCTTCACAAGCCTGGCCGAGGTCCCCGACCGCTTCGAGCACCGGGGCAGCCTCCTGTCCAAGGCCTACGCCCGCGACGCCTGGGGCATCGACGCCGTCGCCGAGCTCGCCCGCTACCCGCGCCCCGTCCTCCTCATCCACGGGGACCGCGATGAGTCCGTCCCCCTGGCCGCCTCCCAGCGGGCCGAGCGCGAGCTGCGCGACGCCGAGCTGCGGGTCATCCCCGGGGCCGGCCACGGCTTCGGCGACGAGCGCTGGGAGAGGGCCGTGAGCGACAGCGCCTCCTTCCTGGCCTGGAACGGGATCCTCGAGGATTGAGCCCGGACTGGGCCGGACTGAGCCCGGCGCGCGGCCGGGAGTAGCCTGGGGAAGGGTCCAAGCGGGCCCAAGCGGGAGAGTCGAGCGCGCGCCGCGCGCGGGAAGGACAGTGCTATGGCAATCACAGCGGCAACCGACAAGCGGGTGGCGGCCCTCATCGCACCGGGCCTGGAGGAGGTCGAGGCCCTCGCCGTCGTCGACGTGCTCTACCGCGCCGGCATCGGCTGCGACATGATCGCCGTCGCCGACGATCGCGCCGTCGTCTCCTCCCACGAGGTGACCCTCACCTGCGCGACGACGCTCGCCGAGGCAGACTTGGACGACTACGACCTCCTCTTCCTGCCCGGCGGCATCCCCGGCACCCCCAACCTCAAGGCCACCGCGGCCATCACCGACGCCGTCACCGAGCGCGTGCGCGCCGGTCGCCCGGTGGCCGCGATCTGCGCCGCCCCCTCGATCCTCGCCGAGCTTGGCCTGCTCGACGGGCGCCGCGCCACCGCCAACCCCGCCTTCATGCACGTGCTGGAGGAGAACGGCGCGATCACCAGCGAGGACAGCGTCGTCGTCGACGGCGCCATCCTCACCAGCCGGGGCATGGCCACCGCCGCCGAGCTCGGCATCGAGATCGTCCGCTACTACCTGGGCGACGACGCCGCCGAGGCGGTCGCGAAGGGCATCGTCCTGCAGCGCTGATCAAGCGCGCTGACGGCCCCGGCCGCCCTGGAGCGGGGCGGCCGGCGCCGTTGCTGTGATTGCCGGGGTCGCCGGAGGTCAGGGGCGGCCCATCCGGCCTCGATGCGGCCGGATCGCGAGGAGCAGCAGGACGATGCCCAGGACGCCCAGGACCCCGATCGCCGCGAGCTGCAGGTCGACGCGCAGACCAGCGCCCGCCGCGATGGCAAGGGCCCCCAAGGCAAGGAGCAGCATTCCCCAGATGGTCGTCCCCGTGCTGATGCGCCGGCGCGGCTCGGGCTCCTCTGGCTGCCAGCCGTGCCGCGCATTGAAGGTCCAGCCGCTTTGCGGGCGGGCGCTCGCGGTTTCCGGACCGGTGGCGGTGGCCCCTGCTCCAGCCGTGCTGGGGCTTGTCGCGGTGGGACCAGCGGCGCCAGCGGCGGTGGCCTCGCCCATCCCGTCGCGCACGGAGGACGCTGACCACACGGCGCCGGTGGGCGCGGCCGGGTCAACGGGGCTCGCGGCGAGCGGCTCGGTGATCGGCTCGGTGGCTGGCTCACTGGCAGCGTCGTCAGCGTCGTCAGCGTCGGTGGTGTCGAGGCTCGCCGTGGCCGTCTCGACGAGGGGGAAGGTGTCGGTGGGAGCCAGGGGCTCGGTGAAGGACTCGGTGGGAGCGCCGTCGGCTGGCAGGCCCGTCCCAGTGGAGTCGTCGGCGCTGCCCGCGCTGCTGGTGCTGCTCGTGGTACTGCTGTTCGTGCTGCTGCTCATGGCTGTCTCGTCTCTGTGAGGTCAATGCGTGGGGGTGGGGGTCGGCGAGCCCGAGGGCCCCGAGGGCTTGGTGGAGGCGGTCGCCGTCGGGCTCGCGCTCGGCGACGGGGAGGCGGAGGGCCCCGCGCCCGCCGTCGTGCTCGGCGAGGCCGTGGGGGAGGAGGCGCTCCAGGCGGCAGAGGACTCCTCGACCGTGACATCCCCGGCGCCGACGCTCACGTCGATGGTCAGGACATCGGAGCCGGCGCCCTCGGGGGTGAGATCCGTGTTGATGCGCGTGCCCGAGATCGATGCCGCGGCTCCCGACTCGTCACTCGAGCCCTGCCAGGTGGTGTGGATGCTGCTCTTGTTCTGCGTCCCCTCGACCGTCCACCGCTGGTCGCCGAGCAGTCTGACCTCGCCCGCGCCGACCCGCGTCCGGATCCTCACCGGCTGATCGCGGTTTACCCGGACCCTCAGGTCTCCAGCGCCCAGGGACATATGCGCCGTGGCGCCCTCGTGCCGCTGCTCCAGGCCGCGCAGGTCGAGGACCGTGTCGCCGGCGCCGAAGGTCCCCAGGGTGACATCGCCGCTCGAGAGCTGCTCATCGGAGGGGGTGAGGATGACGTCGTCGGCGATGACGAGGCTCAGCCCGTGGGAGACATAAGGACTGGCGGCGAGCAAGGGCAGGGTGATGAGGGTGGCGAGGACCCCCAGCGCGCTCATCCAGCCGCCGCGGCGCCCGATCAGCCCCGAGACGAGGACTCCCGCGCCGAGGAGCATCGTCATCGAGCCGACGGCGAGGAGCGCGTGGGAGTAGGACAGGCTGTCCAGCATGTCGTAGCGCTCGGCCAGCGCCGAGCCGGCAAGGGCGAGGAGCAGCACGCCGCCGACGACGGCGCTCATCCTGCGCCCGGGACCCGGGCGGCGCGGTGGGCGGGGAGGGAGGACGACGGGGGCCGCCGCGCGCTGGGGGCCATAGGGGGGCTGCGGACCGTACGGGGGTCTCCGGCTGCTCTGGGCGGGAGCGGGGGCTGACCAGGCCTGACCACCAGCCGGGCCGCCCGCTGCCTCGCTTTCCGGGGCCGGGGATCCCTGGGGAGCGCCCCAGCCCGTCCCGGGGTGCCCGGCCGGGGCCGACCATGCCCCGTCGGCCACCGGCCGGGCTGGCTGTGGGGGCTGGCCCGCGCGCTGCTGGCGCCGCGAGTTGACCAGCCAGATGATTGAGCCGACGACGCCCACGGTCCAGAGCAGGCCCCAGGTCGCTCCCGCCAAGCCCGAGGCGCCGAAGACCGTGCCGCTGCCAAGGCTCCAGTCGGAATGGGACATCCCGCCGATGACGCAGACGACGGCGCCGACGAAGCCCGCGCTCACATCGCCGTTCAAGGCCTGCTGGAGGTGGATGCGCCCGTCGCGCTCCTCGGGGAGCAGCGCCCAGGCGACTCCGTAGGCGAGAATGCCCAGCCCCAGGGCGAGGCAGAGGACGGCGACGACGCAGCGCACGAGGATGAGGTCGATGCCCAGGCGCCAGGCCAGGCCTCCGCACACGCCGCCGACGACGCGGCGCTCGGTGCGCACCACCCCGCTGCGGCGCAGGGAATCGAACATGCCCGCCATGAAGGGGCGGCCGGGTTGGGGGGCTCCTGGCTGCGGGTCCGGCTGCGGGGCGCCCTGGAAGGGGGCCCCCGGCCCGCCGAGGGGGCCGCCGCCCGTCCGAGCAAGGAGGAGCGGGCGGCCGCGATCGCCGCACGTCGCGCGGAGCTGGCCGCCGAACGGGCCGCCGCCCGGGCCGAGGGGGAGGACGCCCGATGAGCGCTCCGCAGCTGAGCACCACCTACATGGGCCTCGACCTGGTCAGCCCGGTCGTGGCCTCCGCCGGACCGTTCAACCGCCGACTCGACAAGCTCATCGAGATCGAGGCGTCCGGGGCGGGCGCCGTCGTCCTGCCCAGCCTCTTCGCCGAGGAGATCGAGGCGGAGGCGCTGGCCGCCGACTCCGTGCTCGACACCGGCGACGCCTTCGCCGAGTTCGACTCCGCCCCGCTGGCCGGCCTGTCGGTGAGCGGCACCGCCTCCGCGGACCGGTACGTCGAGCTGGTCGGCGACGCCGCCGAGGCCCTGTCGATCCCGGTCATCGCCTCACTCAACGGCGCCCGCCCCGGTGACTGGGCGCGCTACGGCAGGCTCCTCTCCGATGCCGGCGCCGACGGGCTCGAGCTCAACCTCTACGACGTCGCCGCGGACCCCGCGCTCACCGCCGCGGACGTCGAGGACCGCCACCTCGCCGTCGTCGCCGAGGTGCGGGAGGCCGTCGGAGGGCTGCCGCTGGCCCTGAAGATCTCGCCCTATCTGTCCTCGCTGGCCAACTTCGCCCCGCGGGCCCGCGCCGCCGGCGCCGACGCCCTCGTGCTGTTCAACCGCTTCTACGGCCCCGACATCGACCTGGAGGAGCTGACGGTGACCCCGCGGCTGGTCCTGTCGACCCGGGCGGAGCTGCCGCTGCGGCTGCGCTGGGCCGGCATCCTCGCCGCCCAGTGCCCCGACCTGCAGATCGCCGTCACCGGAGGCGTGCACGGCGGCGCCGACGTCGTGAAGTCGCTCATCGTGGGGGCCCGGGTGGCCTGCACGACCTCGGCCGTCCTCGACGAGGGGCCCGGCGTCATCGCGACGATGCTCGACCGGCTGCGCGACTGGCTGGCCGCGCGCGGTTACGGGTCCGTCGACCAGCTGCGCGGCGCCATGGACGCCCACTCGGTCGACGACCCCGCCGCCTTCGAGCGCGCCCAGTACGTGAAGGTGCTCCACACCTGGTCCTGACGCCGGGCCCGCGGTCCCCGGGGCGCCGCGTCAGCCGGGCAGCGGCCAGCCGTCGAGGACGCGGCAGGCGTTCGCCTCGTACCAGTGCAGCTCGACGCGCTCGGCCCGGCAGCGGGCCGGGACGAGATCGCCCAGCAGCGTGCGCGTCGAGGCGAGCGAGACGTCCCGGGAGATCCTGTCGAGCGTGAGGTGCGGCTCCGGGTCGTCGCCGCCGAAGGGACGCACCTGCGGGTGGGCGCGCATGAGGGCATGGATGAGTGCGCTGAAGGGGGCGCGCTCGTCGGGACGCAGATGGATGACTCCGTCCGGGAAGGCCTCGAGGCGCGCGAGCCGGAAGTCGAAGGGGCCGTGCCCGGCCAGGGCCCGCGCCACCGTGTCGTGGTCGGGCGGCTCGTGCAGGGGCGCCAGCAGCGTCACGTGCGCATGCGTGAACGCCGGGTCGGCGCTGAGGAAGGTCTCGTCGTAGAAGGCGGTCCGCGCCCGCACGAAGGGTTCGAGCCGGGGGACCGGGACGAGGAGGACGCCGTGGCCGCGCCAGGACGACGGGCCCTGCTCGGGCTCCGGTGCCTCCGACGCGGCCACGGATCGAATCCTATGCGCCCCGGACGCCCCGCGCACCGCGGGGGCGCCCGGGGCGGGGTGTCAGGCGAGCGAGGCGCGCAGCATCCAGGCCTGCTTCTCCAGCTCGGAGGCGATGCCGATGAGCAGGTCGTTCGTGAGGTGGTCCTCGGCGTCGACGGCGTCGAGGGTGGCCTTGATGCCGGCGGCGACGCGGGCGGTGCGCTCGGCGAAGCCGGCGTAGACGTCGGCGACCGCGAGATCGCCGCCCTCGACGGCGTCGAGGCTGCTCGTCGCGGCCACGGTGGCGGCACGGCCGTCCGGGGTGCCGCCCAGGGCGGCGAGACGCTCGGCGACCTCGTCGGCGGCCTCACGGGCCTCCCCGACGATCTCGTCGAGGAACAGGTGCAGCGAGCGGAAGCCCTCGCCCTTGATGTTCCAGTGGGCCTGCTTGGCCTGCAGGTGCAGGTCGGTCAGGTCGACCAGGGCCTGCTGGAGGGCTTTGGCGACGGTGCCGGTGGTGGCGGGGGCGGTGGTGACAGTGGCGGTCATGAGATTTCTCCTGGACTTGTTTCGTTCCGATGTTCCTGACGCCCTGTACAACCAGCGGGGGCCCCGGGCTATTCCCCGGCGGGCCGGGAAGCCCCCGGCCGGACGTCCGGCCGGGGGCTTCCCGCCGGATCGTGTCCCGGCCGATCCCGCAGGCGGACGGACTCGGCCGCGGTCCCCGCTGACGGGGACCGCTCACCAGGCCCCGATCAGGTGCCACCACGCGGTGCCGATCGTGAGCCAGATCACCATGTGGACGATCCCGATGACCAGCCCGCTGCGCCACCAGTGGCCGATCGTCATGTACCCGGTCCCGAAGAACAGCGGGGCGGGGCCGTTCCCGTAGTGGGTGAGACAGCCCATGAGGGTGGGGATGCCCGACAGCAGGACGATGAGCGGGACCGGCGGCAGCCCCAGGGCGGTGCCGACGCCGAAGAACACGCTGAACATCGATGCGGCGTGCGCCGTGCCCGAGGCGAACATGTAGTGCGACAGGGCGTAGACCAGTGACAGGGCGATGAATGCCACGGACGGGCTCAGCCCACCGAGCGGTCCCTTCACGAGATCACCGAACCAGCTGATGAACCCGAGTTCGTTGAGCTGGCTGCCCATCATCACGAGAGCGGCGAACCAGGTCAATGTGTCCCAGGCGGACTTCTCCGATTTCATGTCGTCCCAGGTGAGCGCGCCGGTGAGCAGCAGCATGCCCAGACCGATGAGCGCCACGGTGGTTGCGCTCATGAGTCGGTCCCCGACGACCCACAGGGCGATGGTGAGGACGAAGACGCCGAGCGTCACTCGCTCCTCCCCGGACAGGGGACCGAGTTCGTGCAACCGCCGGGCGGCCTGGGCGGGGGCCTCCGGTGTGCGACGAACCCCCGGAGGGAAGATCACGTGCAGGATGAGCGGCACCACGAGGAAGCCGAGCAGGCCGGGGACGCACGCGGCGAGGAACCAGCCGCCCCAGCTGGGCGTGTCGGCGCCGGCCGCGGCCGCGAGCCTGACCCCCATCGCATTGGGGGCCGCACCGGTGAAGAAGACCACCGAGGCGGCGAGGTCCAGGTTGTAGGCGGTGATCGCCAGGTAGGAGCCGATCCTCCGACAGCTCTCGGGGTCGTCCGGGTCGGCGCTCGTCGCGCGGATGATCGAGCGCATGATCGGGTAGACGACGCCGCCCGCCCGGGCCGTGTTCGAGGGGATCGCGGGGGAGAGCACCAGATCGGCCAGGCCGAGACCGTAGGCCAGGCCGAGCGTGCTGCGCCCGAAGATCCGGACGAAGAAGTAGGCGAGGCGCTCACCCAGGCCCGACTTGATGACCGCCCGGGCGATGAAGAAGGCCGAGACGATCAACCAGATCGTCGGGTTGGAGAAGCCGCTCAGAGCGGCTGAGACGGACTTGGATGTGCTGCCCGGGGCGAGGACCCGGCTCGCCGCGCAGACGGCCATGGCGACGACGGCGACCGAGCCCATCGGCGCGGCCTTGCCGATGATGGCGATGATCGTCGCGACGAAGACGGCCGCCAGGTGCCAGGCGTTGGGAGCCAGCCCGGACGGCGTGGGGATGATCCAGACGGCCAGGCCGACGGCCGTCGCGACGGCGAGCGGCATGAGACGCACCTCGCCGATCGCCGGTGCCCGGCGGGTCCGGTGCTCGTGCGCATCCCCGGCGGCGCTGACGGGAATGCCGATGCTCATTTGATGAACCCCACCTTCGTGCGGAGCTCGGCCAGCACCTGCTCCCTGCGCTGCTCGTAGCGCGCCCTCTGCTGCTCGAACAGGTTGTCGCCGTGGGTGTCGATCGAGACGATGAGCGGACCGAAGTCCCGCACGCGGTTCACCCACAGGGTCTCGGGCATGCCCAGATCGCGCCACTGGGCGTCCTCGATCTCCTCCACCTCGGTGGCGGCGATCACCGCGTTGCCGGCGGGGAAGACGCAGTGCAGGGCGCCGAACTCCTGGCAGCCCGCCACGGTGCCGGGGCCCATGCCGCCCTTGCCGACGATCAGCCGGACGCCGGTCTGCTTGATGAACTCGTACTCGAACTTCTCCATGCGCATCGAGGTCGTGGGGCCCACCGAGACCATTTCGAAGCCGGAGCGCGCCGTCGCGCTCGGCCGTACGATCGGCCCGGCGTGCAGGATCGCGCCGTCGTGGACGTCGACGGGCAGTGCGCGGTGCTCCTCCACGAGTCGCCGGTGCGCGACGTCGCGGCAGGTGACGAGTCGGCCGCTCAGGCGGATGACGTCGCCGACCCGGATGCCGGCGAGGTCCTGGGCGCTGATGGGCGTGGTCAGTGTCGTGCTCACAGTTCAACCCCCTCGTGGGTCAGCAGTTCGTAGGACAGATCGGGGTGCACCCGCACGGTGCCCCGACGGTGCGACCAGCAGCCGGTGTTGACCGCCACCGACAGCACCGAGGGATGGCGCGCCGAGTTCTCGATGTGCACGCCCATGACGGAGTTCTCCCCGCCCATGCCCTGCGGCCCGAGGTGCAGGGCGTTGATCGCCGTTTCCAGCTCGTCCTCGAGCCGGGCGGCCCGTTCATTGGGGTTGTGGCTCCTGACCGGACGCATCAGGGCGCGCTTCGACAGATACGAGGCGGCATCGATGGAGGATCCGATGCCGACGCCGACGAGCAGGGGCGGGCAGGCGTTGACCCCGTAGGAGACCATGACGTCGAGGACGAAGTCCACGACTCCCTCGTAGCCCTCGCCGGGCATGAGCGTCCTGCCCTGGCCGGGCAGCGAGCAGCCCCCGCCCGCCAGGTAGATGTCGACCTCGAGGTCCGCGGAGCCTGGCAGCGGCGCCCAGTAGACCCAGGGGGAGTCCGTGCCGGTGTTCGTGCCGGTGTTCACCTCGTCGAAGGTCTCGACGGTGTTGTGGCGCAGCGGGGCCGTCCGGGTGGCGGTGCCGACCGCCTGCCGGAAGATCTGCGGGAGCCGGTCGCGCAGGGGGAACCCGTCGCCCACCCGGGCCATGATCTGCACGAGACCCGTGTCCTGGCAGGACGGCCGGTCGAGTTCGGCGGCGAGCTCCTGGTTGCGCCGCATCGTGTCGTAGATCATCCGGGCGCGCTGGTCGGTCTCCGCGGCGGCGAGCTCGGTCAGCCGCTGCTCGACGTCCCACGGCAGGTGCTTGCTGATGTGATCGGTGAAGCGGGCCAGCATGCGGGTCAGACGGGTCGCCTGGTCCGTCATGTCCGTGCGGCCGCTCGTTGTTCTCGTGGTTGTCGCCATCGTGGCGAGCCTCCCCTCATGGTCAACCGGGGCACGGCGATTGCTCCGGTGCTCTCACTCTGCAAGGGGGCGCAGGGGCTGGTCACGGCATATTTCGAGGATTTCGCGACAAGGTGTCGCACTGTTCCAGGGCCGTCCGCCCGCGCGCGGCGGCGGTGCGGACGGGAAATGCGCCCGGCCCGTCGGGCCCGGCGGATCGGGGCCTGACAGGCCAGGTCGGCACTCGTCAGGGCCGGCGGCCCCGGCCGTTGCGGACCGAGCCGGGACCGAGAACATGCCCTACTGCTCGAGGCGGTTGAGACGACGGGCGAGATCCGCTGCGGCGTCGGCCAGCTGGTCGGCCCGCGTCCTCAGCCCGGCCAGCTCCGCGCTGCGGCGCCGCGGGGAGCGCACGATCTCGTACCAGTCGGTGAGCAGACGTCTGACGTCGTCGTCGGCGCGTGGGACGAAGCGCTTCTTGAAACCGGCATCCACCACGGCGATCTCGGCTGCTGCCGGGCCGGTCGCGATGTGACGCCGGTAGGCCGATGGCGACTTGTCGAACCAGCGCCGGAAGGCCGTGTCGAGGGCCTTCGCGTCGGGGAATCCGTTGGCGAGGGCCACGTCACTGATCCGGTCCCGGGTCTCGGCGAGCTGGCGCGCGGCCGCGCGTACGCGCAGGCGGCCCAGATAGTCGAAGGCGCTCATGCCGATCGTCCGGGTGAACAACTCCGACAGATAGCTCTCGTTGTACCCGCCGATGCGACTGAGCTGCGCCAGCGTGATGCGTTCGGTGAAGTGCTGCTCCAGGTGGGCGCACACCTTGGCGATGACGGCATTGCCGCTGTCATGCCGGGCCCTGGTCACGCCGGGCTCAGTGAGGGGGAAGGCCTCGACGATCCCTGCGAGCATGTGGTAGAAGTCCGCGCGCAGCCTGAACGCCTCCTCGGCCCGCGTGACCGGTTCCAGCAGCAGGGCCGCGACTGCGGCCCGGACACGTGCCTGCGCGGACAGCTGCCTCGGCGAGTCTCCCGGCATGGAGGCGAAACGGTTCGCCGGCCAGTCGGGCGTCACGCCCTCCAGGACGTGCGGGGAGAAGTGCACGGCGAGCGCCCGGGCCCCTGCGCTGAGCGCGAGTGTGGCGTGACCCTGGTGGGGATTGATGAGCGTCATCTCGCCGCTGGTGCAGGTGCGTGCCCGTCCGCCGGCGCAGACCTCGATCTCGCCCCGGACGATGGTCAGCAGCTCCAGTTCCTCGTGCCAGTTGAAGTGGTAGCTGCCGATGTCGTACACATATGCGTGAAGACCGAGACCGGCGTCCTCCACCTCGAAGCCGCCCGGGTCGATGGGCCCCTCGCGCAGGGCCGTGCCCTCGCCGCGGGGCATGGCCCTCACTCGTCGGCGATCTGGCACAGCACGTCGCCGGAGGCCACGGCGGTGCCGGGGGCCACGAGCTCGTGGACCGTTCCGGCGCGGTGGGCCGCGATGGGCTGCTCCATCTTCATGGCCTCGAGCACGAGCACCGTCTCGCCCTCCTCCACGTGCTGGCCCTCGATGACCGAGGTCTTGATGATGGTGCCCTGCATCGGGCTCGTGAGCTCGGTGCCGGTGCTCGCGAGCTTGCCGCCGCCGCGGCCGCGCTTGGTGGGCTTGCGGCGCTTGCCGGCGGCGTGGCCGGTGGCCGCCTGGAGGCCGGACGGCAGGACGACCTCGAGGCGGCGGCCGTTGACCTCGACGACGACGTGGCGGCGCTCCGGGGTCTCCTCGGCGACGCCGAGCTCGCCGGCGTACGGCGGGATGTCGTTGTCGAACTCGGTCTCGATCCAGTCGGTGAAGACGCCGAAGGAGCCGTCCTCGGCGGTGAACGCCGGGTCGACGACGACCCTCTCGTGGAAGGGCACGACCGTCGGCATGCCCTCGATCCGGAACTCCGCCAAGGCGCGGCGTGAGCGCTGGAGGGCGATCTCGCGGGTGGGGCCGGAGACGATGAGCTTGGCGACGAGCGAGTCGAAGGCGCCGGGCACGCTCATGCCCTTGCGGTAGCCCTCGTCCATGCGCACGCCGGGGCCGCACGGGGGGCGGAAGCGCGTCAGCGTGCCCGGGGCGGGCATGAAGCCGCGGCCCGGGTCCTCGGCGTTGATGCGGAACTCGAACGCGTGGCCGGACGGCGCCGGGTCGGGGTAGTCGAGTGCGCCGCCGCAGGCGATGCGGAACTGCTCGCGCACGAGGTCGAGCCCGCTCACCTCCTCGGTGACGGGGTGCTCGACCTGGAGGCGCGTGTTGACCTCGAGGAAGCTGATCGTGCCGTCCCGGCCCACGAGGAACTCGCAGGTGCCGGCGCCGACGTAGCCCGCCTCCCTGAGGATCGCCTTCGAGCTGGAGTGGAGCCGCTCGAGCTGGTCGTCGGTGAGGAACGGCGCCGGGGCCTCCTCGAGGAGCTTCTGGTGACGGCGCTGCAGCGAGCAGTCGCGGGTGGAGGCCACCACGACGGTGCCGTAGCGGTCGGCCAGGCACTGGGTCTCGACGTGCCGGGGCCTGTCGAGGTAGCGCTCCACGAAGCACTCGCCGCGGCCGAAGGCGGTGATCGCCTCGCGGGTGGCCGAGTCGTACATCGCCGGGATCTCCTCGAGAGTGCGGGCGACCTTGAGGCCGCGGCCGCCGCCGCCGTACGCGGCCTTGATCGCCACGGGCAGGCCGTGCTCGCGGGCGAACCCGACGATCTCGTCGGCCCCGCCCACCGGATCGGACGTGCCGGGCACCTGCGGGGCGCCGACGTGCTGGGCGATGTGACGGGCCGTGACCTTGTCGCCGAGCATCTCGATGGCCTCCGGCGGCGGGCCGATCCACAGCAGCCCGGCGGCGACGACGGTCCGGGCGAAGTCGGGGTTCTCGGACAGGAAGCCGTAGCCGGGGTGGACGGCGTCGGCGCCGCTGCGCTCGGCGATCGCCATGATCTTGTCGATGTCCAGATAGGTCTCGGCGGGGGTCGAGCCGTTCAGCGCGAAGGCCTCGTCGGCCAGCTCGACGAACAGGGACTGCGAGTCGGAGTCGGCGTAGACGGCGACCGAACCGATCCCGGAGTCCTTCGCCGCGCGGATGATGCGGACCGCGATCTCACCACGGTTGGCGATGAGGACTTTCGAGATGGTGCGTGTGCTGTGGTCGTGAGCCACGTTTCCTCCTGAACAGCCGGCCTGAGCGGTGCCGGGCCCGCCCGACTACACGGCGAGTCTAGGGCAAGCCCGCCCCCGGCGCCCTTCCGGTTCGCCCAGTGCCCGCGCCGGCCTCAGCGCCCGCGCTGGCAGGCGGGGCACCAGAAGAGATGGCGGCCGCCCAGGTCGGTCTCGTGCACCGGACGGCCGCAGACCAGGCAGGGCCGGTCGGCACGCCTGTACACGTAGACCTCGCCGCCGTGGGCGTCCACCCGCGGCGGCCTGCCCATCGCCTCGGGGGTGTGCTCGGGGCGGACGGTGTCGATGCGTCCGTCGCGGACGCCGAGCGCCATGAGATGGACCAGGTCGGCCCAGATCGCGTCGAAGCGGGAGCGCTCCAGCTCCGAGCCCGGGCAGGCGGGGTCGATGCCCTGGCGGAAGAGCACCTCGGCCCGGTAGATGTTGCCGACGCCGGCGAAGACGGCCTGGTCCATGAGCAGCGCGGCGATCGGCCTGGACGAGCGGTGCACCCGCGTCCAGACCCGCTGCGGGTCGGCGTCGGCGCGCAGCGGGTCCTCGCCGAGCCGGGCGGTCGCCGCGTCCCGCTCGGTCGCGGTGACGAGACGGCACGTCTGGGGGCCGTGCAGGTCGGCGGCCCACCGGTCATCGGCGATGCGCACGCGCACCTGCCCGACCGGTTCGGCCAGCGGCGCGAACGTCAGTCTCCCGATGAGGCCCAGATGGATCTGGAGGATGTTCGCCGGCACGTCGGCGTCGAAGGCGACGAACAGGTGCTTGCCCCAGGTCTCGGCGCGGTCGAGGGTCGTGCCGTCGAGGAGCGCCGCCGATTCGGCGAAGCGCCCCTGCGGGGAGCTGACGGCCACCGCCTCGGCGGCGAACAGCTCATTGGTGCGGTTGGCGAGACGGTGGATCACATGACCTTCGGGCATGCACACCACTGTGCCCCATTGCGGGCCCCGGGTCGGGGCCCGTCCGCCGTCGGCGGCTACCCTGGTGCGGTGAGCATCTCCGGCCCGCGCACCCGGCGCGCCAGCCGGGTGCGCGTCGGCGCGGCCGGGCCGCCCTCGGTCCTGGCCGCCGCGCCGGCGGCGGCCCTGGCGGTCGCGCTGGCGGCCGGGGCGGCGGGCTGCTCGTCCCCGACGGACGCCGTGCCCTCGTCCACCGCCTCCTCGATTGCGGCGTCCGCGACCCCCCGCCCGCCGACCGGCCCTGACGCCGACCCGGGGACGGTCCCGCTGAGCGAGTTGGGCTTCCGCAACGGGCCCGAGGGCTTCCGCGTCCCGTCCGGCCTCGTGCTGTCCGGCAGGGTCGACCAGACCAATGTCGTGACCCTCACCATGGACGGCGCGCAGGGGCGGCGGCTGCACGAGTACCTCATGACCGCCCTGCCGTCCATGGGCTGGACGATCGAGGGCTCCAGCGGGGACTCGATCGTCTTCTCCGCCAGCGGCTGGGAGGGCGCCTTCACGATGTCCGACGAGCAGGCCGGCCTCACGCTGCGCCGCCTCGGGTCGGGCCCCTCGAGCGGGGGCCCCGGCTGAGCGCCGCCCCGGGCCCGGCCGACGGTCAGCCGCGGGCCCGGGTGCCCGGCGGGATCGGCCACAGGTCGAACCAGGCCACCCCCAGGTCGAGGAGGATCTGGCGCACGAGCGGCAGCGAGATGCCCACGATGTTGTGCGGGTCGCCCTCGATACGGGTGATGAACGGGCCGCCGAAGGAGTCGATGGTGAAACCGCCGGCGACCCCCTCCGGCTCGCCGGTGGCCGCGTAGTCGGCGATCTCCTGCTCGGTCAGGTCGGCGAAGGACAGCACGGTGACCGCCTCGCGGGTGGCCTGCCTCATCGTCCCGTCGCGGAGGACGGCGACGTAGTGGCCGGTGTGGACGACGCCCTGGCGCCCGCGCATGCGCATCCAGCGCGAGACGACCGAGGCCCTCGTCCCGGGCTTGCCGTAGGTGTGGCCCTCGAACTCGAGCATCGTGTCGCAGGCCAGCAGGACGGTCGCGCCGCCGAGCAGGTCCTGCTCGCGCAGGATCCGCAGCACGTCCTCGCCCTTCTCGCGGGCCAGCCGGCAGGTCAGCTCGGAGACCGACTCGTCGATGCGGGCGGTCTCGTCGGTCCTGGGGCGGATCGGGACCGGCTGGAGGCCCGCCGCGCGCAGGGTCTCCAGCCGCGCGCGCGACGAGGACGCCAGGATGAGCTGCATGTTCCCCTCCTCAGATGCCGTGGCCCGGTCAGCGCAGCGAGCTGCGCCAGAACTCCCGGCCGGGCACCAGCGGCTGGCGGATCACGCGCCAGTACGACTTCCAGCCGGGGATCTCGTTGCGGTCCTGGTTCTCGTGGACCGAGGCCTCGGCGAGCATGGCCGCGAGGACGACGGTGAGCGCGCCGAGTTCCTCGTCGGTCGGCTCGCCGCGGGCGATGCGGACGCCCTCGGCCGATTCGACGAGGCTGTGCGGCGGGGTGTGCGGAACGTTGCTCACAGCGGAATGTTCCCGTGCTTCTTGGGCGGCAGGGCCTCGCGCTTGGAGCGCAGCAGGCGCAGGAAGCGGATCACCTGGGAGCGGGTCTCGTGCGGGTAGATCACCTGGTCGACGTAGCCGCGCTCGGCCGCGATGTACGGATTGGACAACTCGTCGTCGTACTCCTGCCTGAGGCGCTCGCGCTCGGCGTCGGGGTCGTCCGACTCGGCGAGCTGCTTGCGGTAGAGGATGTTCACCGCGCCCTCCGAGCCCATGACGGCGATCTGGGCGGTCGGCCAGGCCAGGTTGACGTCGGCGCCCAGGTGCTTGGAGCCCATGACGATGTAGGCGCCGCCGTAGGCCTTGCGGGTGATGACGGTCATCTTCGGCACCGAGGCCTCGGCGTAGGCGTAGATGAGCTTCGCGCCGCGGTGGATGATGCCGTTGTGCTCCTGCTCGACGCCGGGCAGGAAGCCGGGCACGTCGACGAAGGTGAGCACCGGGATGTTGAAGGAGTCGCAGGTGCGCACGAAGCGGGCGGCCTTCTCGGAGGCGTTGATGTCGAGGCACCCGGCCAGGGTCATCGGCTGGTTCGCGACGACGCCGATCGAGCGCCCCTCGACGCGCCCGAAGCCGCAGATGACGTTGGGGGCGTAGAGCGCCATGACCTCGAGGAACTCCTCGTCGTCGATGACGGCGCGGATGACCTCGCGCATGTCGTAGGCCTGCGACGGCGCGTCGGGGACGAGCACGTCGAGGCTGTGGTCGAGGTCGGTGATCGGCACGTCGATGTCGTCGGGGTAGTCGTAGACCGGCGGGTCCTCGAGGTTGTTCTGGGGCAGATAGGTGATGAGGTCGCGCACGTACTCGATGCCGTCCGCGTCATCGGTGGCGAGGTAGTGGGCGTTGCCGGCGATGGCGTTGTGGGTGCGGCCGCCGCCGAGCTCCTCCATCGTGACGTCCTCGCCGGTGACGGTGCGGATGACCTCGGGGCCCGTGATGAACATCTGGCTCGTCTGGTCGACCATGACGACGAAGTCGGTGAGGGCCGGCGAGTAGACGTGGCCGCCCGCCGCGGCGCCCATGATGAGGCTGATCTGGGGGATGACGCCGGAGGCCATCGTGTTGCGGCGGAAGATCTCGCCGTACATGCCGAGCGAGACGACGCCCTCCTGGATGCGCGCGCCGCCGCCCTCGTTGATGCCGATGAGCGGCACGCCCGTCTTCACGGCGAAGTCGATGATCTTGCAGATCTTCTCGCCGTAGACCTGACCGAGGGAGCCGCCGTAGACGCCGACGTCCTGGCTGAAGACGCACACCGGGCGCTCGTGGATGTTGCCCAGACCGATGATGACACCGTCCGAGTAGGGGCGGTGCCTCTCCATGCCGAAGGCGTGGGAGCGGTGCCGGGCGAACTCGTCCATCTCGGTGAAGGTGCCCTCGTCGAGCAGGGCGAGGATGCGCTCGCGGGCCGTCATCTTGCCGCGGGCGTGCTGCCTCTCGACGCTGCGCGGGGAGGCCGCGTGGACGGCCGCGTCGATGCGCTCGCCGAGGTCGGCGAGCTTGCCGGCCGTGGTGTGCGGATCCATTGCCATGGGCCCACCTTAGCGGGCGGGGCCGGCCCCGCCGCCTGCGCGCCGGCCCGGTTCCGCATAGACTGCTGGCCGTGCCCTCCACCGCTCCACTCAACGTGCCGCACCTGGTCGAACTGCTCGGGCCGGACAGCCGCTGGGGGCCCATCGAGTGGTACGAGCGGACCGGCTCGACCAACGAGGACCTCGCCGCCCGCGCCCGCGCCGGCGCGCGCCCCGGACTCGTCCTCATCGCCGAGCACCAGAGCACCGGTCGCGGCCGCTTCGACCGCCGCTGGGAGGACGTCCCCGGCACCGCGACCGCCACCTCGGCGCTCGTCGCGCCGCGACCCGAACCGGCCCGCTGGGGCTGGCTGAGCATCCTCGTCGGCCTTGCCGTGCGCGAGGGCGTCGAGCGCGCCACCGGAGCCGGGCCCGACCGCGTCGCCCTCAAGTGGCCCAACGACGTGCTCCTGGACGGGCGGAAGATCTGCGGCATCCTGTGCGAGCGCGTCGACGGGCTGGCCGTGCTCGGCTGGGGCGTCAACATCTCGATGGACGAGACCGAGCTGCCCGTGCCCGGTGCCGGCTCGCTGCTCCTGGCGGGGCTGCCGCACGGCAAGGACGAACTGACCGCCGCGATCCTCACGAGTCTCCAACGCTGGTTCGAGCAGTGGCAGACCACCGGCCAGGTGCGGGAGGGTTTCATGGCCGCCTGCGACACCATCGGCCGCTCCGTCCTCATCCACGAGGACGTCGACTCGGCGGACTCGGCCGTCGTCGCGGGCACGGCCGTCGGCGTCGACGACACCGGCGCCCTCGTCGTCGAGGACGCCGACGGGCACCGCCGGGTCCACAGCGCCGGCGACGTCATCCACCTGCGCTGAGCCGACCGCGGGCGGGGAGCCGCGTGGCGGGTGCACGGGGCCTGTCCGTCCCGTCGGCGGGCGCGCGACGAGGGGCGCGCGACGGTGCGCGCAACAATGGTGGTCATGCGCAGACGGCACGGCGACCTCGCCGACGACGAGTACGTGGTGGTCCACTGCCATCCCCACGGACGGGTGCTCGCCGCACCCGTGCTGGCCCTGTTCGTCCTGGCGGGCGTCCTCGGCGTGCTGCTCGCGGCCCTGCCGTCCGGGGCGCGGCCGGTCGGCACGTGGGTGCTCGTCGGCCTCTTCGCCGTCACCGCCGTCGTCCTCGTCCTCGTGCCCGTGCTGCGCTGGGCGTCCACGAGCTACACGGTCACGAGCCGGCGCATCATGGTGCGCGCCGGCCTCCTGCACCGCGCCGGGGTGAACGTCGCGCTGAACCGGGTGGCCGAGATCTCCTACCGCCGGAGCGTCCTCGACCGGGTCTTCGGCTCGGGCACGATCGTCGTCGACACGCAGGGCCCGGCGCCCCTCCAGCTGCACTGCGTGCCGGACCTGGCCGGCGTGCAGCGCATGCTCGGCGAGCTGGTCTACGCGGTCGGCGACGGGGGCCAGCGGGTGTGAGGTCCGCGGGGCGCCCACCGGTGCCGGCTCCGCGGCGGTGCGCGGCGCGGCGGACGGGCGGCGGATAGCATCGGTGTCGCAACCCCGCGGCGGACGGGCGCCGGGGGCCACCGGGGGCGCCCCCGGGCGAGACGGGCGAGGAGGGCCGCGTGCCGAGGATCAACGCGCCGACGGTGCGCGAGCACCACGAGCAGGTCATGACGTCCCTCATCGACGCGGCCGAGCAGATCCTGCGCGAGGAGGGCCCCGGGGCCCTCACCGCCGGCGCGGTGAGCTCGCGGGCGGGCGTCGCCCGCAACTCCATCTACCGCTACGTCGAGTCCATCGACGATCTGCGCGGCCTCGTCGTCGAGCGCTACATGCCCGGCTGGTTCGACGCCGTCCAGGAGGCCATGGACGCCAGCGAGGACCCGCACGAGCAGCTCGTCGCCTGGGCCATCGCCAACCTCGAGCAGGCCACCATCGCCGGGCACGGCTGGCTCATGCGCATCGGCGAGGGGCGCCTCAAGCCGAACGCGGCTCGCACGGTCGGCCGTGCCCACGCCGCCCTCTACGCGGGGCTCGACCGGCTCTGGGGGAGGATCAACCCCGACAGGGCCCGCATCGCCTCGATCATGACGCAGGGGCTCCTCGTGGCCATGATGAACGCCGTGGAGCGCCGCGCGGTCGGGCTCGACGAGGCCCGCGAGGAGCTGAGGGGCGCCGTGCTCCTCCTCATCGACAGGTACGAGGTCGACGACCGCGGGGGACGCCCCGCCGGCTGAGGACGCCCGGCGGGGGAGGGCGGCTCAGATGAGCTCGGCGCTGAGGATCTCGGTGAGGACGCCCGAGGCGGCCGGCTCGTCGCTCGGCATGACGTGGAGGGCGTGCGCCCCCTCGCGCTCGGCGAGCACCCTCGACAGCTCGCCGTCGACGAAGTGCAGGGCCGCGCCGTCGTCGACGCCGTAGCCGCCGGGGATCATCCCCGAGGCGACCGCCTGCGTGTAGACGGCGCCGCGGTCCTCGCCGTCCAGGTGCGGGCAGAAGCTGCCGGGCAGCAGGCCCAGGCCGCCGCGCCAGCCGCGGAGATCGCCGAAGGCGTCGGTGAGGCAGCCCTCGAACCAGCAGGCGGCGCCGGCCGAGATGCCGCCGAGGACGGTCGTGCGGTCGGGATCGCCCGCCATGCGGCGCAGGGCGGTGGAGACGCCGTGGACCTCCCACAGGGCCATGAGGTTGGCGGTGTTGCCGCCGCCGACGAGCACGACGTCGGCCTCCGGCAGGCGGCGCACCGACTCGGCGGCGCCCTGCCACAGGGTGAGCACCATCGTCCGCACTCCCAGGCCCGAGTAGGCCATGAGGAAGCGGTTGATGTAGGTGGCGTTGTCGGCCGAGGCCGTCGGGGCGAAGCAGACGAGCGGGGCGCGTGCGCCCGCGAGGTCGACGACGTACCGGTCCAGGCTCGTCGGGGCGCCGTTGCTCGACATGGAGAAGCCGCCGCCGCCCATGGCCACGATGTGAGTGCTCATGGGCCCATCCTCTCATGCCCGTCGTTAGGGTTGGAGCCGTGAATGCGGCGCACACGATCGGGATCATCGGGGGTGGGCAGCTGGCCCGCATGATGTACGAGGCGGCGATCGGTCTCGATCTCGAGGTGAGGCTGCTCGCCGAGGGCCCCGACGTGAGTGCCGCCCGGGTCGTGCGCGAGGTGACCGTCGGCGACTTCACCGACCCGGCCGTCGTCCGGGAGTTCGCCGCCGGCTGCGACGTCATCACCTTCGACCACGAGCACGTGCCCACCGGGCTCCTCGCCGGGCTCGAGGCGGCCGGGGTCCTCGTCCGGCCCGGCCCGGCCGCCCTCGTCCACGCCCAGGACAAGCTGCTCATGCGCGAGCGCCTCGGCGACGGGCTCGGCCTGCCCTGCCCGCGCTGGCGCGCCTGCCGGGACGCCGACGAGCTGCGCGCCCTCGGCTCGGAGCTCGGATGGCCCGTCATCGCCAAGGCCTCCCGGGGCGGCTACGACGGGCACGGCGTGTGGCGGCTCGACGGCCCCGCGGACGCCGACGCCCCTTTTGAGGAGTCCCTGTCGGTGAGCGCCGGCGAGCGGGTCGTCATCATCGGCGAGGAATTCGTCGACTTCGCCCGGGAGCTGTCGGTCGTCGTCGTGCGCGGCCCCGACGGACGGGCGCTGTCGTATCCGGTGAGCGAGACGGTGCAGGACGGCGGCGTCTGCGTCGAGACGACGACCCCGGCGCCGGGGCTGTCCGCCGCCAGGCAGTCCGGGATCCGGGCCCTCGGCCTGCGCATCGCGGACGCGCTCGGCGTCGTCGGCCTGCTCGCCGTCGAGCTCATGGAGCGCCGCGACGGGGGCGTCGTCGTCAACGAGCTGGCCATGCGCCCGCACAACACCGGGCACTGGACGCTCGACGGCGCGGTGACGAGCCAGTTCGAGAACCATCTGCGCGCCGTCGCCGGGCTGCCGCTCGGGGCGACCGACGCCCGCGCGCCGTGGTGCACGATGCGCAACGTCCTGGGGGGGCGCAGCGCCGACAGCGTGGGCGACTTCGCCCACGTGGCCGCCGCCGACCCCGGCCTGCGGGTGCAGTTCTACGGCAAAAGCCTGCGTCCGGGCCGCAAGCGCGGCCATGTGACGGTCTACGGGGACGACTGCGACCGGGTGCGGGCCCGCGCCCGCGCCGCGGCCGCCTATCTGATGGGAGAGGACAATGACTGACGCCACGCCCCTCGTGGGCATCGTGATGGGCTCCGACTCGGACTGGCCCACGATGGAACCGGCCGCCGAGGCCCTGGAGGAGTTCGGCATCGCCTACGAGGCCGACGTCGTCTCGGCGCACCGCATGCCCGAGGACATGGTCGCCTACGGGAGGGGCGCCCATGGGCGAGGCCTGCGCGCCGTCATCGCCGGCGCCGGGGGAGCGGCCCATCTGCCCGGCATGCTCGCCGCTCTCACGCCGCTGCCGGTCATCGGCGTGCCCGTCGCGCTCAAGCACCTCGAGGGCATGGACTCGCTGCTGTCGATCGTCCAGATGCCTGCCGGCGTGCCGGTGGCCACCGTCGCCATCGGCAACGCCCGCAACGCCGGGCTGCTCGCCGCGCGCATCCTCGCCAGCGGCGACCCCGCGCTCACCACCGCGATGGTGCGCTTCCAGGACGAGCTGCGCCGGACCGCCCTCGACAAGGGCGAGAGGGTGCGCGGCCGGTGGGCGGGCTGAGCCTCGGCGGCCGGCCCGGCGCCGCCTCAGCCCGCGTACTGGGCGATGTTGCTCGTGTCCCCCCGCGAGAGATCCTCGAACATCGCCGAGGCGCGTTCGGAGTCCCAGATGACGACGGACTCGGCGCCGTCGTCCGACCAGCCGTTGGTGGTCTCCAGCGGTACCTGGAGGCTCGCGCCGGATCCGCCGGAGACCGACAGGACGCCCCTGGTCATCTGGGCCATCGTGAGGACGCCCATGCCGTCGCCGCGGCTCACGGCGCCCGCCAGGGCGTGGGTGACGGTCCACCACCGCACGGGGTTGAGCACGGTGGACGGCCTCTTGAGCCTGGTGGCGATCTGGGCGATCACCTCGCGCTGGCGGCGGGCCCGCCCCAGGTCGCCCTCGGCGTCGCCGTAGCGGTGACGCACGTAGCCGAGCGCGTCGGACCCGTTGAGCGTCTGGCAGCCGGCGGGCAGGTCGATGTTGGCCTTCTCGTCGGCCATCGGCTCGTCCAGACAGACGTCCACGCCGCCCACGGCGTCGACGATGTCGGCGAAGCCGGCGAAGCCGACCTCCATGAAGCCGTCGATGCGCAGGCCGGTGGCCTGCTCGACCGTCTCGGTGAGCAGCTCGGCGCCGCCGTAGCTGTAGGCGGCGTTGATCTTCGTCCTCCCGTAGCCGGGGACGGTCACGTAGGAGTCGCGCGGGATCGAGATGAGCACCGACTCGCCGGAGGGCGGGGTGTAGAGGAGCATGATCGAGTCGGTGCGCTGGCCCTCGGCCTCGCCCGTGCCGAGCTCGTTCCGCTCCTCCTCGCTGAGGCCGTCGCGCGAGTCGGAGCCCACGAGCAGGATGGCGGTGCCCGGCTGGTTGCCGACGCGCCCGGCGTAGCTCGGCTCCCAGCCGATGGTCGTCATCGTGCTCCAGGCGTGGATGGGCGTGACGAGGGTGAACAGCAGCCAGGCGAGGACGGGGACGAGGACGGCGCGGAGCGTCCGCCGGACCGGGCTCCGCCGGATCCTCCCGTCGGGGCCGTGCCGGCGCCGGCCCGGGGCGGGCGCCACGGGGGCGACCGGCTCGCGGTGGGCCCAGTCGGCGCCCGGGGCGCGGGGGG
>ERZ773070.512-NODE-512-length-28466-cov-5.207173_pt1 | contig 28466 bp, 28 predicted proteins | sample MGYA00580618_ERZ773070 | MGnify/ENA primary metagenome ERZ773070 (study PRJEB29015, sample SAMEA2738023) | human oral metagenome | biome: human oral; feature: human-associated habitat; material: dental | place: China | collected 2019 ... | reverse complement strand
ACAGCCGTCCAAAACATATATAACACGGCGGTTAATGTAATCATGCATCATCAGGGCTTAGAAAGCGCATTCCCAGAACGATGAAAATGCAAACGACGGGATGATTAATTGGCGAGTTTGGGATAAGAAACCATACCCTCTGAACAAGAATGGACTAGTAAAGAAATAACTATCTCGCCAACTAGTTCTACGCAACAGAAGGCATGACGATTGTGTTTTACCCCGAACTCGGGTAAGCCTTAATGCCACTGTTAGCACAACACCCCTTCCCTACTCTCTACGTATTACCGATTGTTTGTTATCCTCAATTGGCATAGTTTCTCATCTTTTCAACTCACTCTTCATGCCTATTTCAACATACAACGTATGTAATTTCATTCCAAGAGATTAGCCATAAAAACAAGCTTTTTAGCACATCGCCCTGTTACAGCTAAGATGTAAGGTTAATACATATAACATGTAGCCCTATTACACATAACATGTAACAGGGCTACATGTTAGCGGTAAAAAACCACTATTTAATCTATTGATAAGCCATTAAATACCAATTGGTTACCAAAACGCATTTAACTGCATTCTATTTTAAGGAGAAGGTGTGTGGGTAAATTCAAAACACGTTGGTTAAAGAAGCTATTTCGACAAAACCGTTGGGTAGCAATAAGCATACTCCCCCAAAATCGTTGTTGAGGCGTTTATCTGTTAACAAGTTGGCAAGCACGCCAAACGGTACGTAATACCAACAGTCTTAACCTCTAAACATCCTAACTCCTTAATCCCTCAAAAACTTACATGTTAATTGTATCGGCCTCTTTTACCTCTTCCTCATCAAACCATTTGGAGAGTTTTTCGTGGGCTTTTGCCTTTACATCTTCGGGTATATCGGTCCACACTTTACGCAAAACGTAGAGCAAAACGCCGAGGTCGTCGCCCAAACCAGCGATGGGAATGGCGTCGGGGATAACGTCTAGCGGACTGATAAGATAGCCAAGGGCAGCCACAATCATTGTCTTGTCTTTCAGCGAAACCGTGTCGCTTTGCAATGTATAATACAAAATGAGGGCGGCATACACCAGTTTTGCGCCGGCGCGCTTAGCTACTTTCGATATTTTCTCTATAAACCCGCTCTGCGTAAATTTATCTTTGTACGCCATAAAGTCGGGTAATTCTGTTTTCTGTTTTTCCATGTTGGAGGTTGCTTTTGATTTAAAAATTGTTTTGGTTATCATATTAGCCACCTCGGCAAACATATTATTGCCTTCGGTCAGCTTTTATAATTCAGTACGTCTTCAATATAACGGTCAATGCGTTCATCGGCCATGCGCTTCAACCGATGGTTTATGCGTGCCTTTACAAGCAACTTCACCAGTCCAGCCAAGCAAAGGCCAATGGCTAAGGCCACAAAGATGGCCCAATTTCCACCAGGCATGTCCTTTTGTGGAAAGGCCGAAAAGACAACAACGGGCAAAACAATCATTATACCCATAATGGTATATTGCGTGCGCTGCGACCCAGCACTGTCTAATATGGCCTGCTTATCTAACAGGTAATCTTCTATTTCGGTTTTCGTGAGATTATATTGCTCGGGTTGGGGGAAACCCGGAAAGCCACTCTCCACACGCATCTTACTCGACACGCGTTGTTCGAAATCCATCAGTTCTACATGCATAATCTATTGACTATTAATGATTATATTGCAATATATCTCTTAAAGTTTGCTCAACGATATTTCGTCTAGCTCACGAAGATATTTGCGCCTAAGTTTATAAAATTCAACCCATTCCTCGGTCTTAAGGTGCTTACGCACATCGAAATCGAGATTCCATTTGCCTGCCGACTCTAAGCGGCTCATCATATATCCCAGAGTGAGATGTTTCAAAGAAACGGCCGGTTGGTACCTAGCCTGTGCATCCTTCTCATCACTAGCCACATATGTAACGAGGTTGGCGTTTTGCATATCGAAGAGCAAATGTTGCACAATGCGCACGGGGATATTGGTTTCCAACTTCAATTCCACGGCTGTGTAGGCGGGCTTCCCTTCATCGAAGCGCTTGCATATCTTACCCAATATCAACGCACTAAGCATCATTCGGTAACGATAACTTAGGTCGTCCATCTGACCCAGTAAGTCGAAGCTTTCCAAATTTTGGCTCGTATAGCTCAATTCGGCACCAAACAAGCATATAGTCCACGATATCTGAACCCACAGCATAAACAGCGGAAGGGCTGCAAACGAACCATAGATGGCATTATACGACGAGAGGAAGATTTGCGAATGGATGTAAAACACCTGCAATATCTGCATGGCGATACCCGAAAGGATACCTGGAAAGAAGGCGGCCGAGAATTTCACCTTGGTGTTGGGCATAAAGATGAATAGGCAAACAAATACTGCCGACATCAGCACATAAGGCATAACGGTGATGACAAGTCGCATCATCGGCCCCAACACCACGTATTCGTTAATGTCTTGTGCAAAGGTGGCCATCACGATTGACACACCCGACGTTACCACAATGACGATGGGAACCAAGAAGAACATGGCCAAATAGTCGGTTATCGTACGGAAAAGACTACGCGGATGCTGAACTTGCCAAATGCTGTTGAAGGCTTTCTCGATGTTGCTGATAAGCATCAACACGGTGAACAGCATGAATATAAGGCCTATTCCAAGAAATACGCCGCCCTTGGTGTGTACAAGATACGAGTTGACAAACCCGATAATGGTTTCTGCCGCTTGTGGTTGGCTCGACAAGGCATCCCTAAACCACACCTCGATATACTTGGAAAAACCGAACCCACGAGCAATGGCGAACACCACGGCCACGATGGGTACGATGGCCAAAACTGTGCTATAAGTGAGCGCAGAGGCCAAATCGGTGACGCTTCGAGTGGTGAAAAACTTCACCGTAACTACTAAACGTTTCAACACCATTAGGCATACATAGACCAATGGCGACACGTCCTCGCGCCGTATCTGCCACATCTCTACCTTGAAAAACATGCGGATGGTGTTTAATGTCTTCTTCATAAGCAAAAGCGAAAAAAGCAAAAAGAAAGCAGTGGCCCTATAAGCCGGGTTCTGTACTTCTATGCCTCGTGGGCAAAAAAGTGCCTGCCATTTATCTAGACCATAGGTCGCCCCATGGCTCAAGCATTCTACCCTCCATCGTAAACATGTTTCAGGCGGACAACCTTCAAACGATGGTATACGCGAACTTGCAGCTCCCAGAAGGTACAACCCGATGATCACCCATCAGTTGGTGGTCTCTTACACCGCCTTCTCACCCTTACCCCAACACGTACGCTACAAATAGGTGCGTGAGGGGGCGGTTATTTTCTTCTACCTTTACCTGTTGTCGCCAACAGCTTCCATTTTCAGAAGTGGGATGTCCTATGCTGCCCGGACTTTCCTCTCGCATCATCAAGATGCCAGCGGCAGAGCCGGACCACTGCCTTTTAGGTTGCAAATATAGCCATTTTTTGGCGGATTTTATGCAAAAGCATGACAGAAAATGTTACAGTTCAATAAAAAAGCCATTTTATTGAACGCTTTTGTAGCAATTTGCTGACGAGCGCAGATGTATAGGTAACAATGCGTTAATAAGCTAACATACAGATAAACGAACAAAAAATGAGGTGAATAAGACATGGATGCATACCAACAAAAGGCGCAACATTCCTGCATAAAGATGCGCATTAAAATCACAGAATCACCATGTTATTTGAAATTTATACCACATTCTACCCACCAACATGACAACATTATGCACGTTATCACCATCAAAGTGTTATTCTGTGACGGCCTATACACATTGCAAAATCAACCAAAAACATCAACTTATCGACGACAGAATATCCGCTTTTTTTTGCAGGAAACAAATAAATTAGTATATTTGCGAGCAATTTATAACGTTAAATACAAAACAAGAAAGAATGCTTACACTTAAACTCATCAGTGAGGAAACTGAACGTGTGATTAAGGGTTTAGAGAAAAAACACTTTAAGGGAGCAAGAGAAGCTGTCGAAAAGGTGCTTGAAACCGACAAGCGCAGACGCGAAGCTCAACAGAAGTTGGACAAAAACAAACAGGAAGCAAATAGCATGTCGAAACAAATTGGCATGCTGATGAAAGACGGCAAGACACAAGAAGCCGAAGAAGTGAAGGCTAAGGTTGCCGTATATAAGGAGAACGACAAGCAGTTGCAAACGCTCATGGCCGAAGCCGAACAAGAATTGACGGCCTTGTTGTGCAACATTCCCAACATACCGGCCGACAATGTGCCCGAAGGAAAAGACGCTAACGACAATGTGGTGGTGAAAGAAGGCGGTGTTATGCCTCAACTTCCCGAAGATGCCTTGTGTCATTGGGACCTCTGCAAGAAATATAATCTCATCGACTTCGACCTTGGTGTGAAAATCACGGGTGCTGGTTTCCCCATATATATAGGTAAGATGGCGCGCTTGCAACGTGCCTTAGAGGCTTTCTTTCTTGAAGAAGCGCGCAAAAGCGGATACCTCGAAGTGCAACCTCCATTGGTGGTTAACCAGGCGTCGGGTTACGGAACAGGGCAGCTTCCCGATAAAGAGGGACAGATGTATCACGCCGAACAAGACGACCTTTACCTTATCCCCACGGCCGAAGTGCCTGTTACCAATATCTTCCGCGATGTTATTCTCGACGAGAAAGACCTCCCCGTGATGCGTTGTGCCTATTCGGCATGCTTCCGCAGAGAGGCAGGGTCGTATGGAAAAGATGTGCGCGGATTGAACCGCCTGCATCAATTCGACAAAGTGGAGATTGTGCGTATCGACAAACCTGAACACTCGCACGAGTCGCACAAGAAGATGTTGGAACATGTTGAGGGACTACTTCAAAAGCTAGAACTACCCTATCACATCCTATTATTGTGTGGTGGCGACATGAGTTTTACGGCTTCCATCTGCTACGACTTCGAGGTTTGGAGCGCAGCACAGAAGCGTTGGTTGGAGGTTTCGTCGGTATCCAACTTCGAAAGTTATCAGGCCAACCGCTTAAAATGTAGGTATAGGCATGCCGAAGACAAGAAGATTGAACTTTGCCACACACTCAACGGTTCGGCACTTGCCCTTCCGCGTATCGTGGCAGCCATCATCGAGAACAATCAAACGCCCGAAGGCATCCGCGTTCCGAAGGTGTTAGTACCCTATTGTGGGTTCGAAATGCTCGACGACAAGAACTTCTAGTTGCCTTGCCCATGGCCATTTGCATGGCCAACGATGGGTTTGAACGCAACAAGACACTATCATAAAGGCGCCCCAAAGCGCAAAAACAAAAACATTAGAAACACTCTGGGCGGTGCTCGCCTTATTAATAAGGAGGGCACCGCATCGGAGTTTCAAACCAAAACACAACCTGCGACTTGTATATTTAACATAAACAATCAACATCAATTGCAAGGCCATGAATAAGATTATTAGAAAAGAACAGTTCTCCGAAAAGGTGTATCGCTTCGATATCGAGGCTCCACTGATTGCCAAAAGTAGAAAGGCCGGAAACTTCGTTATCGTAAGAGTAGGCGACAAAGGCGAGCGTATGCCGCTCACCATTGCCGATGCCGACATAACGAAAGGTACAATCACACTCGTGGTGCAAAAGGTTGGCCTTTCGTCTATTAAGCTGTGCAACCTCAACGAGGGCGAATACGTCACCGATGTGGTTGGTCCATTGGGCAATCCTACGCATATCGAGAACTTCGGAACGGTTATCTGCGCAGGCGGTGGCGTGGGTGTAGCACCCATGTTGCCCATCATTCGTGCGCTAAAAGCGGCCGGAAACCGTGTCCTATCCGTATTGGCAGGACGTTCGAAAGACCTTATTATATTAGAAGACGAAGTGAGGCAGAGCTCTGACGAAGTGATTATCATGACCGATGATGGCTCGTATGGCGAGCAAGGCGTTGTAACCGTGGGCATGGAAAAGTTCATTAACGCCGAACATATAGACCGTGCCTTCGCCATCGGACCTGCCATCATGATGAAGTTTTGCTGCCTACTCACCCAGAAATACAACATTCCCACCGACGTTTCGCTTAACACCATCATGGTAGACGGTACGGGAATGTGTGGCGCATGCAGACTCACCATTGGCGGAAAGACCAAGTTTGTTTGTATAGATGGCCCTGAATTTGATGGCGCTTTGGTTGATTGGGACGAGATGTTCAAACGTATGGGCACGTTCAAGAAGGCCGAAAGCGAAGAGTTGCAACGCTTCAACGAACACATTGAACAAGTGGAAGAGCGGGTTGCTCAAACCGCTTCGGACATAACCATGGACGTAGAGCCTACCACAGAGGGAATAGACGTGCTGACAGACCGCAATGCCGAATGGCGAAAAGAGTTGCGGGCAAGCATGAAACCCAAAGAACGGACGGGCATTCACCGCGTGGAAATGCCCGAACTAGACCCCGTTTATCGTGCCACTTCGCGTGTTGAGGAGGTGAATAAGGGACTAACGAAAGAGCTGGCCTTAGTGGAAGCCAAGCGTTGTTTAGACTGCGCCAAACCCACATGTATGGAAGGCTGTCCCGTTAGCATCAATATACCCTCGTTTATCAAAAACATTGAGCGTGGCCAGTTCCTTGCTGCAGCCAAGGTACTTAAAGACACGTCGGCCTTACCTGCCGTTTGTGGTCGTGTTTGTCCGCAAGAAAAGCAGTGCGAAAGCCGTTGTGTGCACCTCAAGATGAACGAACCGGCAGTGGCTATAGGCTATTTGGAGCGCTTTGCAGCCGACTACGAACGCGAAAGCGGCAACATCTCCGTACCCGAATTGGCACCTGCCAACGGCATAAAGATAGCTGTCGTGGGATCAGGACCTGCTGGTTTGAGTTTCGCGGGCGATATGGCTAAGTACGGTTATGACGTTACCGTGTTCGAAGCTTTACACGAAATAGGTGGCGTTTTGAAATATGGCATACCCGAGTTTAGGCTTCCCAACAAGATTGTGGATGTGGAAATAGACAACCTTAAAAAGATGGGGGTGAAGTTTATCACCGACTGCATCGTTGGAAAAACCATCTCCGTAGACGACTTGGAAGAGCAAGGATACAAGGGTATCTTTGTTGGTTCGGGTGCTGGATTGCCTAATTTCATGGGCATACCTGGCGAAAACGCCATCAATATCATGTCGTCTAACGAATATCTTACGCGTGTTAACCTCATGGATGCAGCCAACCCCAACACCGATACACCTATAAATCTGGGCAAACGCGTAATGGTTGTGGGTGGTGGCAACACTGCCATGGACTCATGTCGCACTGCCAAGCGTCTTGGAGCAGAGGTTACACTGGTTTACAGGCGTTCGGAAGCGGAGATGCCAGCCCGACTTGAAGAGGTGAAACACGCCAAAGAAGAGGGCATCGACTTCCTAACGCTGCACAATCCGCTTGAATATCTAGCCGACGAACAAGGTGCAGTGAAAGCCGCAGTGCTGCAAGTGATGGAGCTAGGCGAACCCGACGCCAGCGGAAGACGTAGTCCGCAGCCCATCGAAGGCGTTACGAAGACGCTTGATGTTGACCAAGTGATTGTTGCCGTGGGCGTTTCGCCCAACCCGCTTGTGCCCAATTCCATTCGCGGACTTGAACTAGGACGCAAAAATACTATTGCGGTGAACGAAGGCATGCAATCTAGTCGCCCCGAAATATACGCAGGAGGTGACATCGTTCGCGGTGGCGCAACGGTTATCTTAGCCATGGGCGATGGTAGAAAAGCTGCCGCTAGCATGCACAAACAACTGTCTGAAGAGTTGCAGCCCGCTAACTAAGCATACGCAGCAACTCCTTAGTTTCGATACAACGCAGCGTTTTAACGACTGCATAAATCCCTTGCTTATGTTGCCTTTTCGGATAATTTGTTTCCGAAAAGGCAACATTGCATTCACCCATTTCCTTCTTCTACTGAAGTTTAATTCGTAGCACAACCTGCCTCTACCCCACTCCATATTCATTAAAGGCGGGTTATCGCGCTTCATATTCAAGGCACGACAACGTCTAGTTTCATAACCGCAAACATACTGATTACCAACAAAATACGATTTCATAAAAACCTATAGCATCCCGTTTTATCGTTCATGGAAGCGTACAAAGGCCTTTGTACTGCCACTACAAACCTTTTGTAGTGTGACTACAAGCCTTTTGTAGTGACACTACAAGCCTTTTGTAGCGTGACTACAAGCCTTTTGTAGTGGGGCTACAAACCGTTTGTACTGATACAAACAAAATCTTCGTATGACCACATCTTATATGGAAAGCAAACCAAAAATCAAGATAAATACTGTCAATCGTTACGTTAACTTGTATAAAATGCTTAACTTTGCGGTATAATCTAGACGAAAATGAAGAAAAGATATTTTGTGTTCATGCTCATTATGGCTTGTTTGTGCACCGCCAGTTACGCCCAAAGGAAGAAGGTGAAGAGTGCACCTAAGCCTAAACCACAGCCTGTGCAACTTAGCGCGACTGAATTGCTGTATCGCAACATGCTAGGAGCAACGGCCAAGGTGATGTTCATAGACAGCGTTGTTGTGGAAAAATCGCTTTTCCTTTCGAGCATTCCGCTGAACCCAGAGGCAGGAACATTAACGTCGTACCCTGCGTTCTTTAAGGTACACAAGTGCCTAGACGGAGCCGTTTACGAGAACGAATTTAAGAACACCATCTATTATTCGGAAGGCGACTCAACACGCAGGACGGGCATTTACACATCCGACCGCATCGGTACGGAGTGGAGCGAGCCGCAAAGACTTAGCGAAATTGGCGACGATTTTGAACAACAAAACTACCCTTTCCTAATGGCCGACGGCATAACCTTGTTTTTCGCAGCCAAGGGAGCTAACAGTTTGGGAGGCTACGACCTCTTTATGACACGCAAAGACGGAGAAACGGGTAAGTTTTTTCAACCCGAAAACTACGGAATGCCATTTAACTCTACCGCCAACGACTACCTGTTGGCCATCGACGAGATGGACAACCTGGGCTGGTTGGTGAGCGACAGGTTTCAACCCGAAGGCAAAGTGTGCATCTACACATTTGTGCCCACTGCCCAACGCATGTCGTTCAAAGAGGGCGAAGTGAGCCAACAGCAATTGGAATCGTACGCCAAACTAACCAATATTGCCCAAACATGGGCGTTTGGAAATAGGGCTAGTGCCTTGAAAAGTATCGAAGCACTTAAGGCACGCAGCGCGAAAACAACGAAGACAGCGGCTTTCCGCTTCCCCATCAACGACACGAAAGTGTACACTTCCCTGTCAGACTTCAAGACAAAGCAGGGTAAGGAACTGTATATGGAACTCACCGAGCTATATAAAAGGCAGGCCAAAGCCATACAAACGCTTGAAGAAAAACGCGCCTCATATCACAAGGGACGCTACAAAGAGGCCGAAGCCATCAGGGCTTTAGAGAAAACGGTGGAACAGTTAAATGCCAAAGTACACGCTACGGAGAAGGCTATCAGAAACAGCGAGAACAAGTAGAATCACGCATATAGCGAGGTTTTGCATGAACTCTGAAACTTATGAGCCTACCAACTCATGAATTTACGAAGCCACAAGCTCATAAACTCAGGAACTTACGTACTCATAAACTCACGAATTTACGTACTCATAAACTCACGAACTTATGAACTCATAAACTCACGTACTCATAAACTCACGAACTTACAACTGCATTCACACCTTTAATTAATTCAATATTATGCCTAAATTCTTTGCCGAGTCTGAACTCATTATCAACGGAGACGGAAGCATTTTCCATCTTCACGTAAAGCCGGAACAACTAGCCGACAAGGTTATATTAGTGGGCGACCCTGGAAGGGTATCGCTTGTTGCCTCGCATTTTGATAACCAAGAGTGCGACATTGAGAGTCGCGAATTCCATACCATCACAGGAACCTATCGCGGGAAGCGTATCTCTGTGGTGAGCACGGGTATTGGATGCGACAACATCGACATTGTTCTTAACGAACTAGACGCACTCGCCAACATCGACTTTACAACCCGAACGGAAAAAGAACAGTTGAGAAAACTCACCTTAGTGAGGATTGGCACATGTGGTGGACTGCAAGAATACACACCCGTGGGAACGTTCATCGCTAGCGAAAAGAGCATTGGTTTTGATGGTTTGCTGAACTTCTACAGCGGGCGTAACGATGTTTGCGACCTGCCTTTCGAAGAAGCCTTCAAACAACACATGCAATGGAATCCGCAATTATGTGCTCCCTATGTTATCGATGCCGACAAAGAGACACTCGAGCGCATAGCAGGCGACGAGATGGTGCGGGGCGTAACTATCGCCTGCGGTGGTTTTTTCGGTCCACAAGGCCGAGAATTGCGCATCCCATTGGCCGATCCTAAGCAAAACGAAAAGGTTGAAAGTTTTGAATATAACGGCCATCGCATCACCAATTTTGAGATGGAAAGCAGCGCATTGGCAGGTCTTGCCCGTCTGATGGGTCATAAAGCCGTAACCTGTTGCATGGTGATTGCCAACAGACGAGCCAAAAACGTGAATGCCAATTACAAGAACTCGATAGACGAACTAATAAAACTGGTTCTCGAAAGGATTTAAAGAGATGCAAGCCCTATTAAACGACCGTCAAGCCATTTGTGCCTTGGCCACTTCTGCTGGAGGGGCTTTAGGAGTGATACGTGTGTCGGGCTGCGATGCCATCGACATCGTAGACCGTGCCTTTAAAGCTCCCAAAGGTAAAAGTTTGCATACTCTGCCAGCGCAGATGGTGCAATACGGACATATCGTTGACGAAAGGGCGCACCCCATTGACGAAGTGCTGGTTACGTGTTTTCACGCTCCGCACTCGTACACAGGCGAAAACTCGGTGGAGATTTCGTGCCATGGCTCTGCCTATATACTAAACGAAGTTCTGAAGCTTTTGGTGAGGTTGGGATGCCGACAAGCGCAACCGGGAGAGTTTACACAGCGTGCTTTCCTTAACGGGAAGATGGATTTGAGCCAAGCCGAAGCAGTGGCCGACCTCATTGCAGCCACTAATCGTGCTAGTGCACAGTTGGCTTTGGGACAGCTTCGTGGTCATTTCTCGGGCGAACTGGCTACTCTAAGGGATAAGTTGCTGCATATCACGTCGCTAATAGAACTGGAACTAGACTTCAGCGACCAAGATGTGACCTTTGCCGACCGTCAAGAATTGCAAGCCTTAGCCGAAGAAATTCGTACGAAAATAGCATCACTCGCCACTTCGTTCGAAACAGGACGGGCCATAAAGGCAGGCATATCGGTGGCCATCGTAGGTAAAACCAATGTAGGGAAAAGCACTTTGCTTAATCGATTGCTAAAAGAAGAACGCGCCATCGTTAGCGACATTCATGGCACTACGCGCGACGTGATTGAAGATACGATACAGATTAACGGCATCAACTTCCGCTTCATCGACACGGCTGGCATAAGAAAGACAAGCGACGAGATTGAGTCGCTGGGCATAGAACGTACTTACCAAAAGCTCACTGAAGCGGCTGTCGTGTTATGGGTGATAGACAAAGCGCCCTCGCTAAGTGAGATAGAAGAGATGGATGCGCACACGCGTGGCAAACGCCTCATCGTGGTTTCAAACAAAACCGATGAGCAATCGTTCGTCTTCCCCACTTTCTCGTGGACCGAACAGCCCACATTCGTATCCGTTTCGGCCAAGTTCAACACCAACATCGAAACCTTAGAAACCAGCATTTACAACGCGGCCAATATCCCCGAAATACACGAAAACGACGTTGTTGTTACCAACGTGCGCCACTACGAAGCCCTGACCCACGCCCTCGCAAGCATCCAACGCGTTCTCGACGGCATCGCTCTCGACCTCAGTGGCGACCTTCTTTCCGAAGACCTACGTCAATGTCTGCACTTCTTAGCTGAAATCACAGGGGGCGGCATCACCTCTAACGAGGTACTTGGAAACATATTTAAACACTTCTGCATCGGGAAATAGCTTCAAATAATTAGCTGTAACAAACATAATTATTTTAGACCAGCAGACAAGTTTGCATTTGGAAACTTGCTTTGAGCACTATGCAATAACTTATTAGAGCTACAACAATGCCTATAAGCAGGTAAGAAGTCTGTGCCAAATAAAGGAACAAATATGCCTAGCAGAACCTTCTTTAACAAGGCATTAACCATTTGGAGAAGGCTCGTTTAAAGATGCAAGCCACTTAGAAAATCTCTTCTAGCGCTCCCGTTTCAGAATCAATAATGAACCCTCGAACCACAACATCTTTTGGAACTAGTGGATGGGTTTTGATCGTATCAACAGTTTTGCGCACAGAAGTATGCGTATCCTTAAAACCTTCAAGCCAAGAGTCAAGGTCTACTCCACATTTTCGGATGGTGTTTAGTGTCTCGTCTGTTATGCCACGGGCAATCATTTCTTGATGGAAGTGGTCATAGTTCATGTGGCAAGCACCGCAATGCGAGTGAGCCACAACCATGATTTCCGTTACACCTAGTTCGTAGATGGCCACAATAAGACTTCGCATGGCCGAATCAAAGGCAGAGATAACCAAGCCTCCTGCATTCTTGATAATCTTTGCATCACCATTTTTCAAGCCCAATGCAACAGGAAGGAGTTCGGTAAGCCTTGTGTCCATGCAAGAAAGCACAGCCAACTTCTTATCTGGATACTTATCCGTGATATACTTTTCGTAGCCTTTCTGCGCCACAAAAGTCTTGTTGTAGTTTATAATCTGGTCTATCATAATCGAGGCGTTAAGCTGTAACTTAAAGTAAAACTCCTATTGACTTATGTCTGTTGGAGCAAAATTGTGAGTGCTAATTTACAACTTTTTCTCTACCATATCTTAGATAGCCGTAAATAACTTCCCATCATCAAAGCATTATTAACAATTAAAAGATAATTTCTAGTAGTACAATATAACCACCACGACGTGTCGAAAGAAGTTGTTTAGAGTTTAACTTAAACGGATTGTAAGCGCATAGACTAAGATGTGGCTTCAATACATGAGTGACTTCAGATACACAAGTTGAGAAGATGGATTTCGGATTAATTACTGTAACTTTGCATTAGCGAAAGATTAAACCCACGTCAAAGAACACCAATCCATTTAATGACGTGGCGTTTGAAAATTAAAATATAACATCAACATAAATAAACAATAAATTATGACAAAGGTATTTGTAATGGCCACCTGTCCTGATTGCACACAGGTAAAGGCACAGTTGGCAGGTAATCCCGCTTACGAATTGATAGATATTGGTGAACACGTAAGAAACTTAAAGCAGTTCTTGGCACTCCGCGACAATAACCCTGCGTTTGCCGAGGCTAAAAAACATGGTAGCGTTGGCATTCCATGCTTCTTGCTTGAAGATGGAAGCGTACAGTTTTCATTAGACAACATTACGATAGAAGATGCTCCCGAAGGTGCTGCATGTAGCATTGACGGCAAAGGATGTTAAGTAAAATAGGGAAACTCATGTTAGAACATATAGCAGATTTTACAGCATGGCCCATACTGACAGGCCTTTTGATTGGGTACGTTGCCAATCGTATCATGAGTGGAGAAGGCAAAGGATGTTGCATGAACCTTGTCGTAGGCGTTGTGGGTAGCTACGCTGGTACGTTTATCAGCCACTTATTAAATATCGAACTATTCGGTAAAGGCTATCTCACGAACTTCGTTTTTTGCGTACTTGGAGCAGTGTCGGTATTATGGATTTGGAAGAAAATCTTCGATTAAACCGATGAAAGGGATTCCTTTGCATATCGTTCTTGCTTACTTCATCACCGTCAATGTGTTGGGTTTAGTTCTGTTTGGCATAGATAAATGGAAGGCCAAACATGACAAGTGGCGTATTTCTGAGGCTACACTTTTAAGCGTAACAGCAATTGGAGGTAGTATCGGGGCGTGGGTTGGTATGAAAGTATGGCATCATAAAACGATGCACAAGAAGTTTAAATATGGCATACCATTGGTCATGGTGCTTCAGTTTGTCTTATTACTGTTTACCTTATACTGGTTAAACAGCATATAACACAGGCAAATGCAACCTTACATTAATGTCATATCTGTACCGAAATAAACTTCGTTTACAACAAAAGAGGACACCCTAAAAGGTGTCCTCTCAAGTGATTCCGTTGGGGTTCGAACCCAAGACCCACAGCTTAGAAGGCTGTTGCTCTAATCCAACTGAGCTACGGAACCGGTATCACAAATACGCTACATCCGCGTTTTGCGGGGGCAAAGGTAGCAAAAAAAGGGGGGATAGCAAAATATTTCACGATAAATGTTGCTAGGTAAGTTGACGAATACACGTTAACAAGTTAACAGACTGGCAAGCTGGTGAATGGATAAAAATGTACTGGCAGACAAGTTAACCTGCTACAACAAATGCTCTAAACAGACTTCTACAAAGCCAAATAAGGCATCGAAGCCCCCAACCCACATTACCATTCAGCAACCACAGACAACAGTCCACCCATCTTAAAATCAAAGAAATATATCTCATGACACTAAAAAAGAGATAATTCTTTTGGGAAATAAGAATAAAAGTAATACTTTTGCAGATATAATTTCTATAAATAATACAACATGTTGAGCTTTAACGCATACTTCTTTTACTTTTACTTTACAAAGAAAATGTAAAGCGGGAAGATGCGTGCCAACAACTGACGTAAACATAACAAGAATAAAATAACACCAACATCCCGCTTCAACACCATTGAGGCGGGATGTTTTTTTATTATAATAAGTATGAAGAGAATTGCCATTCAGGGCATCGCGGGCTCGTTCCACGACATAGCCGCTCACCAATATTTCAACACCGAGCAGGTGCAGGGCATATATTGTAACACCTTTGAAGAGGTGTTCCGCCAGATTGCCAACGACCCAACGGTGATTGGAATGGTGGCTATCGAGAATACCATTGCAGGCTCGTTGCTGCATAACTACGAACTGCTACGCGCCTCGGGCACAACCATCGTTGGCGAACACAAGCTACATATTGAGCATTCAATTTGCTGTCTGCCCGAAGACGATTGGTATTCGTTGCGCGAAGTGCACTCTCACCCCGTGGCCTTGATGCAATGTAGGGAGTTCTTAGCACGACATCCCAAGCTAAAAGCTGTGGAAGCAGAAGACACGGCAGGATCAGCCGAACTTATCGCACAAACTAAACAGCGAGGCTGGGCAGCCATCTGCAACGCCTCGGCAGCCAAATTGTATGGATTAAAGGTACTGGAAGACCACATTGAAGACAATAAGCACAACTTCACACGCTTTCTCGTGGTGTGCCATCCGCAACGTGTTGGTAGTCTGCGGCCATGGGAACACGCCAACAAAGCTAGCTTGGTGTTCTCGCTCCCTCACGAAGAAGGCAGCCTATCAAAGGTGCTCACCATCCTTTCGTTCTACAACATCAATCTCACCAAGATACAGTCGCTGCCCGTTATAGGACACGAATGGGAATATCTTTTCTACGTTGACGTTACGTTCGACAACATCACGCGCTATCACCAAAGCATCGACGCCATCGTTCCGCTTACCAAAAGACTTAAGATTTTAGGAGAATATGAAGATGGGAAACAATAAAACACTTGACATAAAGCCTGCAAAAAGACTCGGCTTGGTGCAAGAATACTACTTCAGCAAAAAGCTGGAAGAAGTGGCACAGCTAGTGGCCAAGGGTAACGATATTATCAGTTTGGCCATCGGATCTCCAGATTTGCCCCCTTCTGCCAACACGATTACACAGCTTTGCGAGGTGGCACAGCAGGAGAACGCACACGGATACCAACCCACAAAGGGAACGCCCGAATTGCTTAAAGCCATGTCTGCATTTTATAGTAGGTGGTACGGCGTGGACGTAAATCCGCAAAACGAGGTGTTACCACTTATCGGAAGCAAGGAGGGCATATTGCACGTTACCCTAGCTTTAGCCAATGTAGGCGATCAAGTGTTGGTACCCAACCCTGGTTATCCAACCTACACTTCGCTCAGTAAACTGCTAGGGGTGGAGGTTTTAAACTATAACTTGCGTGAAGAAAACCAATGGCAGCCCGACTTCGACGAACTAGAGGACATGGACTTAAGTCGCGTTAAGCTGCTATGGACCAACTACCCGCACATGCCTACTGGTGGAAGGGCCTCGATAAAGACATACGAACGACTGGTAGATTTCGCCCGCAGGCACAACATTGTCGTGGTGAACGACAACCCCTACTCACTTATACTGAACGACAAACCAATGTCTATACTGCAAGTAGACGGTGCCAAAGATTGCTGTATCGAGTTAAACTCGCTTAGCAAGAGCCACAACATGCCCGGATGGCGTGTAGGAATGTGTGTCAGCAACGCTACTTGGGTGCAATGGATACTTAAAGTGAAGAGCAACATAGACAGCGGAACGTTTCGCGGCATTCAACTTGCAGCTGCCGAAGCACTCGTCGGAAACGATCCAATGTGGCACACCAAATATAATAATGAGGTGTACTTGCAGCGTAGAACCATTGCCGAGAAGATCATGAAAGCGGTAGGTTGCACCTTCGACCCACAGCAAACGGGTATGTTCCTCTGGGGAAGAATACCCGACGAATATGCCGATGCAGAACAACTTACCGAACAATTGCTTCACCAATATGGCGTGTTCGTCACACCTGGGTTTGTTTTTGGCAGCAACGGCAAGCGTTATATGCGCATTTCGTTGTGTGCAAAAAAAGAACGAATGGAAGAAGCATTACTGAGAATTATCGGCAACAAGTAAATTGAGTTTTTAAGTTATTGAATTTGTGAGTTTATGAGTTTTTTAGGTTCTGAACTTCTTCGTTTTATCGCACGAGCCATTGACGATAAGCCAAAGAACGTGTAAATTCAAGACGATTTTAAAGACCGAACAAATCACGAACTCAATAACTCATAAACCCATCAACCCAAAATAACAACGATACAATAAGAAAAAAGATATGGAACTAGACTTATTACCCCTTAACCTACCCAGCGACAACGAACGGCCCATTGTGATGGCAGGTCCTTGTTCAGCCGAAACCGAAGAACAGGTAATGCAAGCCGCCCGTGCCTTGGCACAAAAGGGATGCCATATTTTCAGGGCGGGGGCATGGAAGCCACGCACAAAACCAGGCGGATTTGAAGGCAACGGAGAAATGGCTCTGCCTTGGTTAAAGCGCGTGAAGGAAGAAACGGGTATGCTCATCGCTACCGAAGTGGCCACTCCCAAGCATGTTGAGTTATGCCTTAAATACGATGTCGACATCCTTTGGATTGGCGCACGCACTTCGGCTAACCCTTTTGCCATGCAGGCTTTGGCCGACAGTTTGCGTGGAGTGGATATGCCAGTGCTGGTTAAAAACCCAGTGAACCCCGACTTGGAATTGTGGATTGGCGGTATGGAACGCATCAATCAGGCAGGCATTAAGCGGCTGGCGGCCATACATCGGGGCTTTTCGAGCTACGACAACAAGATGTATCGCAACTCGCCCATGTGGCAAATACCCCTCGAACTGCGCCGAAGAATACCCGCACTACCCATTATCTGCGACCCAAGCCACATCGGTGGAAGGCGCGAACTGGTGGCTCCGTTGTGCCAACAGGCCATGGACCTGGGCTTCGATGGATTGATTGTGGAAAGCCATTGCAACCCCGACAAGGCGTGGAGCGATGCAAAACAGCAGGTTACACCCGATGTTCTCGATTATATTCTCTCGCTACTCATCGTTCGCGACAAAGGTTTGATGCAGGAGGGGATCACCCAGTTACGGCAACAAATTGACGATTTAGACAACCAATTGATGGAACTGCTATCTAAACGTATGCGGGTTTGCAGGCAGATTGGTCAATATAAGAAGGAACACAACATGACGGTGTTTCAAGCAAGCAGATATAATGAGATATTAGAGAAACGTGGTGCGCAGGGTGCACTATGTGGTATGAGTCCCGAATTTGTGGCAACGGTGTTCGAAAGCGTGCACGAAGAGTCGGTTAGACAACAAATGGAGATTATAAACAAGTAGCAAGATGAAGATATTGATACTGGGCGCGGGTAAGATGGGAAGTTTCTTTACCGACCTACTGAGCTTCGAACACGAGGTGGCCGTTTACGACAAAGAGCCGCGCAGAATGCGATTTACATACAATTGCGCCCGTTTCTCTTCGTTGGAAGAGGTGAAACAGTTTGAACCGCAATTGCTAATCAACGCCGTAACCATGAAATATACCATCGCTGCGTTTGAAGCTGTGATGCCTTTTCTGCCCCAGCAGTGTATCATCAGCGACATAGCATCGGTTAAAACGGGACTACAAGAGTATTACGAACGCTGCAACCACCCTTTCGTTTCGTCGCACCCGATGTTCGGTCCCACTTTTGCCAACCTCAATAAGCTAAGCGACGAAAACGCCATCATTATCAGTGAAGGCGACTATATGGGCCGTATTTTCTTTCGCGACCTATATGGCAGGTTGGGCTTGAACATTCACGAATACACGTTTGAACAGCACGACCGCACCGTGGCCTATTCTCTAAGCATCCCCTTTGTTAGCACTTTTGTGTTTGCAGCGGTGATGAAACCACAAGATGCACCCGGAACAACCTTCAAAAGACACCTTAACATTGCACGTGGAGTATTAGGCGAAGACGATTTTTTGCTACGCGAGATACTTTTCAACCCTTATACCGCTGAACAAGTGGGCCATATTCGCGACGAGTTAAACAACCTGCTTGAGATTATCGACAGGAAAGATGCCGACGGAATGAAGGAATATCTTTCGAAGATAAGGAAGAACGTGGAAAAGGCGGTTTAAAAACGAAAGGGCGAAAAAGTGAAAAGGTGAAAAGAAGCTTACGCCATTTTATAGGCCATCACAGGTTAATCGCAAACTATTTGTCATCCCTATCAGGCACACCTTTTCGTCTTTTCAAGCCGTTCTTCTAGTTTGTTTTAAGCTAAGACACATGCTGCTGCACGCCTATCGATTAGCAATCACAACAAGCTTTTGGGTAAATTGCAACGTTACCGCTAAGATGGAACCCTATTCCAGATAAGTTGGAACAGGATTCCAATTCAACTGGAACAGCATTCCAGATAACATGGAACAGGTGTCCAAGACATCTTTAACACAGTGGATAATCAAATAATGCATCATAAGGACTTAGAAGACGCATCTTCGGAACGATGAAAATGCGAACCACGGAAGGGTTAATTGGCGCTTTCAATATAAGATACCATGTCTTTTGAACAAGATTAGGCAGGTAAACGAATGACTATCTCGCCAACTAGCGCTACACGATAGCTGGCACAACAATTGTGTTTTATCCCAAAATCGCGAAAACTGTTATAACCCATTAATCATCTCTCAGTTACCAACATGCATTAAACAACATTCTATTAAGTCCCTAGTGTAACAATAAATAATTTGTAATGGTCTGCTTATAAAGATACTTCCCTGTGGCAACCACTGTGTAGCGGTTGGCCCCAATAGGCGTATTCTTTGCCTAAGTACATAGTCAAAAATGCGGGTTTCTTATTCTGAATTCGCATCTAAACGTGAATTCGGGATAAGATACAATACCTTTTGAGAAAGATTAGATAAAAAATGAATGACTATCTCACCAACTACCGCGTAGCGGTTGGTCTGTTGGCAGGGCAGGGTTGCTAACGAAGTAAGCTACCCTGTCTTGCAGATGGAAAACCAAAACTAGGCCGAAGGCCTTGATCTGTTTACGTTTACCGCATCTGTCGTCTAGTCGATAGACGGATATGAGGGTAAATGTTATTGACGGAGGGCATCGTTTTTATCCATTGGTTTCCCCAAAAAGATTGTTCAACCATAAAAAGACCAAGACCTTCGGCCTAGCTTTGCTCACGTACAACTTAGGCAGGGTAGGTCGCCGTTGCTCCCAACCCTACCCTACCAACAGACCAACCGCTACGCGGTAGTTGTCATAACGGATTTCTCTTATCCAGAATTCGCATATAAATGAAAAGGCAAAAGGGTACAAAGAAGTTTTAAACGTGAAAGGGTGAAAAGCGTTTTGCCAATGGCAGCAACATCTTTTCACCCTTTCATCTTTTTATCTCTCGGCTTTTTAAACCCCATTTTAACTAGTCGTTATCATACCACGAAGGTAATCGCTTCAACTCTTGGTAAGTTTGATTGATATCTTCGCGAGTTATTTCGAAGTGTTTATCTATCGTTCGGGGATTGTCGCGCAACGAATGAGAAAAGAGCCAATCGTATGTTTTTTGCAGGTAGAAAAGCCTAGCAAGCAGTCCGTGCGACCCACCTTGCACCCAATCGTAACGCAAAAGCTTATCGTTGCCTTGGGCTTTAAGCTTGTTTACCACCACTTCCGAATGTTTCATTGGCACGGCTCGGTCAGCCGTTCCGTGCATAATCCACATCGGCACACGACCAATCCCGCTGACATCATTGCGCGAACACCCACCACAAAGGGCCATGGCAGCGGCAATCTTCTCGGGATAAGCGGCAACAAAGTCCATTGTTCCGTAGCCCCCAAGACTCATACCCAGCACATAAACACGCGTGGTGTCTACCGAATAGTTAGCCTTGGTCCACTCCAAGAGGTCGCTTATCTTCTGCGGACTCCATGCGCCACCAGGGTTTTGCGGCGCCACAACAAGTGTAGGGATAATCTTGCCACGGTCTATCGCATCGAGAACCCCATAGCGACGAACACGCTGTAAGTTGTTGCCGCAAAGGCTTGCTCCATGCAAAAAGATAACCAATGGCAAGGGATGCCGATCCACTTCGTATTCAACAGGCGTGTAAACCCAAAAGTTATATCCTCCGGGTATTGCGTTTACCTTAGTTACAAAATTTCCTTTATCGGTTCTCTGAGCCATACCCGAAAGGCACAAGGCAAAGAAAACCGACAAGATTAACAATTTTCTCATCTTCATGTCGTTAACTGATACAATCTTTAACGCCGTGGCATATTGGCGCGTTCCATGAAAAGGCAATTAGATGGTGTTCACCCAACTTGCCTTATAGGCACGACAAAAGCCACGGCGTGCCTTAAATATCGCCAACAAACAGTTCCGTTTTCTACTTATTATATGGTACGGGCTGCATGCTGGGTAAATTGATGCGCGGATCTACAAACGCCTTCATGCGTCCATCAAGCACGCTAGGTTTTAGCAGTTTAACTAGCTTTTTGGCACTGTCTATATCCAAATAGCTTATCAGACCTACAGACGCTTCCATGTCGGGATGTGACTTAGCGAAAGCGAAAGCAGCTTTTTCTAGTTTACGATAAAGGTCTAGTCCATGCTTGCTATACTGCATCTCGGCCTCTGCGGTTAATTTATTAGCCTGTAATATGCTGTCAAAAGACGCAGCAAAGGTCCTCATCTCTAAGTTAATGGGCTGAATGGCTTGCTCAACTTCATTAAAGTCGCGGTAAAAGGCACTACCACTAAAACGCCATCCTTTATTAATGTCGCCCTCCAAAACCATCTCTTCGCCTGGCACAGCCAAAGTGTAGAAGCCTACATAGCGGTTCTCTCGATCGCTTGCACCATCTACCACCTCCATAGAGCATACGCTATCGAGCGACATTGTGAAGTCGAATTCACCATTGTTGGTGTTTACCGTTGTGTCACGAAACACCGCTTCACCCTTCTCTATAGCTGTGATTGAAAAGAGAATCGAATCTTTCACACCCGTTAGTTTTCCCCTTATACGCAGACTTTTTGCATCGGGTTGATTACATTGTGCGAAAAGCAATGCCGCGAAAAACAGCAAAGCCATTTGTTTAAATGTTCTGTTCATGTTGTCAGTTTTTAAAAATTAAGAATTATAAATGTATTTGTCAGTAATATATATCCTATAAGCTCATGTGCTCACTTATCTATCTAGAACCCGAAAAAGCGATGGGCATTGTTATAGCAAACGTCTTGCACGAGCGCACCTACCGCCTCCATGTCGGTTGGGAGAAGCCCCTTTGCAACGTCGTTACCCAAAAGGTTGCACAATAAACGTCTGAAATACTGGTGCCTAACAAGCGAGAGCAGCGAGCGAGAGCCTGTAGACACACCTATCGAACGACCCAAAAGGCCAAAACGCGATAAGGCATCTATCTGTTCGCCAACACATCCGGGTTGGGCATTAGACCACCATCCCATACCGAACTGCAATTTACCGGGGATGCCCGCCTCTTGGAAATTACCTGTCATAGAGCAAAGCATGTCGTTGTCGGCAGGGTTCAAGCAGGTCAAGATGGTGCGTGCCAACTTGCGGCGGGTATGCAAATCGTCGAGAAAATGACTCATTGCGTGTGCCGTATAGGGTTCGCCAATCGAGTCGGCACCAATACCCTGCCCCACACTTTCGTATAAAAGGGAGTTGTTGTCTAGCAAAATACCATAATGATATTGTTGCGTCCAGTTGGCAGCGTGGTTCATTTCGGCTGTGAGCTTCAAAAAACAGTGTTTGTATTGGCGCACCTCTGAACGCGAAAGGTCTTGTCCTCGCATGGCCTTCTCAAAGATAATCTCTATCTGCGAGTCGGTATATCGCTCGTCGTAAAACTCTTCTAGCTGGTGATCTGCTATGCGACAGCCATTCTGTGCAAAGAAGTCGTGTCGGCTTTGCAGGGCATCAATAAGGCCATTGAAGGTAGAAATATCTATATTGGCCACCTCGCCCAACTGCGTTACATAGTTACGAAACTCCTTTTTTTCAATGTTCATGGCCTTGTCGGGACGCCAAGTGGGCAACATCTGTATGTCGCTCCCCTCGCCTTTCAACTTCCGGTGATGGTCAAGACTATCGATAGGATCGTCGATAGTGCAAATGCACGCTATGCGAAAACGGCGTAACAGCGATTGCGCGCTAAGTTCCCCACCCTGTAACTGTGCGTTGCAGGCATCAAAAATACGACGGGCCGACTGGGCGTTTAACGCTTCGTCAATGCCGAAAACCGTCTTCAAAGCCAAATGCGACCACAGGTAAAGTGGGCTGCGCATAAGATAAGGCATGGTTTGCGCCCACTTCTCAAATCGCAGCCAATCATCGGTTTCTGTCCCTGTACAATAGGTCTCTTCCACGCCATTCGCCCTCATGGCTCGCCATAGATATGGGTTGTTCTCCATCCAGATGTTGGTAATGGTGTCGAAGGTGCGATCTTCGGCCACATCACATGGGGAAATGTGGCTGTGATAGTCTATTACAGCCATCCGTTGTGCATGTTCTTGATAGAGTTCTTGGGCAAAATGAGTCTCAAGAAGAAAATTTTCGCCTATATTTAACATTATAGATATGTTTCTTTGTTTTGTTGTTTTATCGCAAAACCGACAGGCACAATCCACCTTTTAACTACACTTTGTAGGCTATGGCACTGCAATGGATAACACAATGCCTAAAACAAGGTGTTCGAAGGCCTTTGTTTACGCAACGCAAATATACATTTATTTTTTGATTAACGGAAGATTTGACGTATATTTGCAGCAAAAATTAAGTTTAAAAAATTGTCGTTATGGCAACTTTCACATATAAAAGGACTAACAAAGTATTGCTTATCTATACAGGCGGAACTATCGGAATGGGTAAAAATCCTGCTACGGGAGCCCTCGAACCACTTGACTTTAATTATCTAGTCGACAATCTGCCTGAATTTAAATACCTTAAAACGGGTATCGAGGTGTATCAGTTTGCGTCGCCCATCGATTCTAGCGACATGGCTCCACGGCTGTGGGCACACCTTGTAGGCATTATTGCCGATAACTACGATAGTTATGATGGCTTTGTTATTTTACACGGAACGGATACCATGGCCTATACGGCGTCGGCCCTTTCGTTTATGTTGGAGAATCTTACCAAGCCCGTTGTGCTAACCGGAAGCCAATTGCCCATTGGCCAGTTGCGCACCGACGGCAAGGAAAACCTCGTTACAAGCATCGACTTGGCTGCCTCTCACCACGAAGACGGAACACCGATGGTACCCGAAGTATGTATCTATTTCAGTGGGAAACTGCTTCGCGGAAACAGGTCGACCAAGCAAAACGCCGAAGGGTTTAATGCCTTCGAGTCGTTTAACTACCCTTCGCTTTGCGACGCAGGCATCAACTTTAATTTTCATCACCATGAAATTTTGAAGCCAAATTACGAGCAACCAATGGTTCCGCATACCGCCCTCGACTCGAATATCACGCTGTTATCTATCTTCCCCGGCATACAAGAAAACATCATTCGCCACCTGATAGAGGCACCCGAACTTCGCAGTATCGTTATGAGAAGTTATGGCAGTGGCAACGCTCCGCAACATCCATGGTTGATGAAGTTGCTAAAAGAGGCCTCTAATCGTGGCGTGGTGGTGGTGAACATTAGCCAATGCATTGCCGGAAGCGTAGAAATGGAGCGCTACGACACGGGCTTTCAGCTTAAAAATGCTGGTGTGGTGAGCGGTTACGACAGCACTGTGGAGGCAGCTTTGGCCAAACTGATGTTTTTACAAGGCATGTATCGCGACAATGGAACGGTTAGAAAGCTGATGCATAAAAACATCGCTGGTGAAATATCGGTATAGCTTCGAAAGAATGCTATACGAGAAAGGCTGTTGCCAATTACACACTAAAATAGGTGAAATATAGGTAAGCCAAGATGGCTAACAGCACCGATACGACCACAAAGCGTATGAGGCAACCCGTAACTTTCTTTATAACCACCACCCCAATGATGATGGCCACAAGCACTAATATAAAATAAGATAAGCTCGACATAAATTTAATTAGAATAATTGTTTAAAGGTTTGGGGTATGGGCGTGAAGAATTCCATTCGTTCGCGCGTTATAGGATGGTAGAAGCACAACATGTAAGCGTGCAGGCATAAACGGTCAAGCGGATTGTCACCATTGCCATATTTCAGGTCGCCACATACTGGATGGCCGATGTCTGCTGTGTGCACGCGTATCTGGTTCTTACGTCCCGTTTCCAATTTATACTCAACCAGCGAATGTGTTGTGGTGCGGTTAAGCACATGAAAATGCGTAACGGCATACTTTCCACCATTATCTACGGGCGACGAGTAAGTAATGTATGAGTTATTGTCTTTCAGCCAACTGCTGATTGTTCCGCCTTCATCTACGATTTCGCCCGATACTACGGCGACATACCTACGATCGTACACAATGTCATGCCAATTATGTTCGAGTATTTGCTCGGTTTCCATGTCTTTGGCGTAAACCATCAAACCACTTGTTTCGCGGTCTAACCGATGAACTACATGAGCACGACACTTTTGCCCACTCTTTTCAAAGTAGGTGTCGAGTATGGCTTTAACATTCAACGACGAGTGTCCGGCAGCCATAGACAACACGCCCGCACTCTTGTCTACAACAATGAGGTAGCGATCTTCATACACAATCTTTATATAACGGCTCTTAAATGGGGCCGCTTTCTTTGCTCGGCTTACCGTCACCTTCATGCCTGGCTGTAGGCGGTAATCAAACTGCGTAACACATTTGCCGTCTACAAACACGCCATGACCACGCAGAATGTCTTTCAGTTTGTTTCTGCTCTTGCCTTTGACATTGTGCAGTAGCCAATCTAGCAGCATGGTTTCTTCGGCCACCACATAGCGGTCGTAGTCCTGCCCATTGTTTTTATTGTTCATGTTTTGCGCCATATATGTATCTAATGTGCAAAGTTACTAAAAAAGGAGCATACCTTTACCAAAACTAATCCTTGATTGGCAAACCAACCGAGTAAAATGAAGGCTTTTAATATTACAAAAAGTGATATCAAGGAAAATGTTACTTTAAGCTATAAACATCTTCTAGTCTAATTACAAAGAGGGATATAATACATTCGGTAAGGCAACTAAAAGCCGAAGTAGCAATACAAAGTTTAGCAGACAAGCAAAATGCAAGTGCTTTCTTTGGCTAGGCAGCACCTTTTTATTAACTTTGCATGGGTTACAAGAAATGTTTGAAACAATAGCAAATCAAGGACGTTTGGGGAACTTAAGACGTAACCATTCGTTTCCCATTTCGCGATTTCCAGATCATAAAGAACTTAAAATAAAGAGTAATATAGAACAACTCTTCTAGAGCAAAAGGGTATTATGTAAATTACATAAAAACAAAACTGTCAGTTCATACTCCTTTCTTAATATGAGAGATGGCATTCTAACATAGACAAGAATGGAGTTTTATCCTCCTGATGAATTATGGCTAAAAAGATAATATTTTACATCCTGCTGGGAATTATTCTGTTGGGATTTGCAAGCTATTGGGCCATTACCCATACCAATTTAAATCCGACATTGGAAAGAGGGCTACCAATTGACAGCCTTGATGGCGTTTATGTCTACTATAATGGAGGCCCTAACCAATCGTCTGGACGAAATGTCATTGATGGTTATAATGTGGGAATTCGTTACCAATGTGTGGAATTCGTGAAACGATATTACTACCTTCATTATCATCATCGAATGCCCGATACCTATGGACACGCCAAAGACTATTTTGACAAAAAGATATCCAATGGGGCCTTAAATACTGCTCGTGGGCTGTTTCAGTATCAAAATGGAACTCAAGTTAAGCCGCAAAAAGGCGACTTGATAGTGTTTGCCTCCTACATACTCAACCCCTATGGGCATGTTGCTATCATTTCTAAGGTTACTGATAAGGATATTGAGATTATTCAGCAAAATGCTGGACCATGGGGAAAAAGTAGGGTTCTTATAGAGCTGCAAAGAACTGGCAAGAACTGGCAGATAAAAAACAACAGGGTTCTTGGGTGGCTAAGAAAAGAGAAAAGATAATATGGCACAGTATACGGAAAAGTCCTTCAAGTGGAGACAATCTACATTGAACGGCTGGCGTGTCACTCAAAATGTCAGTGGATCTCAACAAAACCACCGTATATAATGGCACAGCGGCCTGCCAGCTAAGTAAAAAGCAAGTGCTTTCTTTGGCCAGACAGCACCTTTTTGTTAACTTTGCATAGATAACAAGAATTGTTTAAAACAATAGCAAATCAAGGAAGTTCGGAGAATTTGAGTAATACCAACCATTACTCTTTTCCTCATTCCAATTCTATAAACACATATAAGTAAAGAGTCATAAAGAACCAACTCTTTTACCCCCACAAAAACATTATCGATAGAAATGAGATCGTTAAAAGAATTGTTTAGGATAGGCAAAGGCCCATCGAGCAGTCATACGATGGGGCCACAAAAGGCTTCACAGATATTTAAAGAACGTAACCCACAAGCATCTCGCTTCGAAGTGACACTCTATGGCAGCCTAGCTGCAACAGGAAAAGGACACATGACCGACGCCATAATCGTGGAAACGCTTGAACCCACTGCACCCGTTGACATTGTTTGGCAACCTTCGGTGTTCTTGCCGTTTCATCCTAACGGTATGAAATTCGTTGCAAAAGACGCCAGTGGTAACGCTGTGGACGAATGGACGGTGTATAGCATTGGCGGAGGAGCACTCTCTGAGGGCAAGAAAGGCGCCGATATGTTCGACACGAAGGAAATATATGATATGAATTCGCTAACGGACATTATGCGATGGTGCGAGAAAAGCGGCAGAAGCTATTGGGAATACGTGGAACAATGCGAAACGAAAGACATCTGGAATTACCTTCACGAGGTGTGGACCGTTATGCAAGCAGCCGTTGAACGCGGACTTAACAGCGAGGGTGTGTTACCCGGCCCACTAGGATTACCTCGCAAAGCGGCTACCTACTACGTAAAGGCGAGCGGATATAAGCAAACATTACAAACACGCGGACTGGTTTATGCATACGCCTTGGCTGTGAGCGAAGAAAATGCTTCGGGCGGAACCATCGTCACCGCACCCACTTGTGGTGCCAGTGGCGTTTTGCCTGCGGTGCTTTACCATTTGGCAAAGGGCCACAATTTCTCCGAAACACGCATTCTGCACGCTTTGGCCACAGCAGGCCTTTTTGGCAACATCGTTAAGAAAAACGCCTCTATCTCGGGTGCCGATGTTGGTTGCCAAGGCGAGGTTGGCGTGGCTTGTGCTATGGCTTCGGCTGCCGCATGCCAACTGTTTGGTGGCAGTCCGGCTCAAATTGAGTATGCCGCAGAGATGGGATTGGAACACCATTTGGGCATGACTTGCGACCCCGTGTGCGGCTTGGTGCAAATACCATGCATAGAACGAAATGCCTTTGCAGCCACTCGCGCACTGGATTCGAACCTCTACTCGGCATTTTCGGATGGCAGGCATCGTGTTTCGTTCGACCGTGTGGTTGAAGTTATGAAGCAAACGGGACACGATATTCCTTCGCTTTACAAGGAAACGAGCGAAGGCGGACTGGCCAAAGACTTCATGATGGGAAGCTAATGAAATGTGTTGAATTAAACCCTTACAACACGATTTGTAGTGTACTAAATAAGTTGACACTTTACCTCAAACAAAAAAAAGTAAAAAAA
>ERZ773070.511-NODE-511-length-28469-cov-7.376716_pt1 | contig 28469 bp, 19 predicted proteins | sample MGYA00580618_ERZ773070 | MGnify/ENA primary metagenome ERZ773070 (study PRJEB29015, sample SAMEA2738023) | human oral metagenome | biome: human oral; feature: human-associated habitat; material: dental | place: China | collected 2019 ... | reverse complement strand
CGCCGCCATCCTGACCGCGGCCGGTCTCAACGCCCCGGCGGTGGGCAATATCGGCTCGCCCACCGTCACCACCGTCCTTGAGGGCCGGGCCGACGCCATGGCCGTCGAGCTGTCGAGCTTCCAGCTCCACACCACCCGCACGCTCAGCCCGCTGGCCGCCGCCTGCCTCAACCTCGCCCCCGACCACCTCGACTGGCACGGCGGCATGGAGGCCTACAGGGCGGACAAGGCCCGCGTGTATGCCCGCGCCCTGCAAGCGGCCACCGGCTGCACGCAAGGCGCGCACATCGCCATTGAAAAGTGCATTCCCACGCAGGCGGGCATGGGCGGCGGCTCTTCAGATGCCGCCACGGCGCTGCTGGCGCTCAACCGCCTTTGGCAACTGGGGCTGGATGGCGCGGCGCTGGCGCACATCGGCCTGCAACTGGGCGCAGACGTGCCGTTCTTCCTCTTTGGCCGCCACGCCTGGGCCGAAGGCGTGGGCGAAAAACTGCAGGCCATTCACCTGCCGCCCACGCGCTTTGTGGTGCTCAAGCCGCCTGCCGGCCTGGATACCGCGCAAATTTTTCGCTCGCCTGAGCTGCAGCGCGACACGAAACCTGCTATAGTTCGCGCTTTCGCTGCAAGCCCGCTTGCCTTTGGCAAAAACGATTTGCAGCCAGTGGCCGAGCGGCTCAATCCGCAAGTCACCCAAGGCATTCAACTGCTGCAATCTGCGGGCCTGAATGCACGGATGACGGGCTCTGGCAGCGCTGTTTTTGCGCCGCTTCATCAGGAGCGGCAAAGCGGCCCAATCACGCCGCCGCAAGGCTGGCTGATGAAGGAATGCAGCAGTCTTGCCGCCCACCCGCTGGCCGGATGGGCGGCAGGCACGATTTCAGGGTGATTCATTGCGAATCATCCCGCGCAGGGGAGTCGCCAAGTTGGTTAAGGCATCGGATTTTGATTCCGACATGCGAGGGTTCGAGTCCTTCCTCCCCTGCCAAACATTCTGGGTAAGCGCCATGCTGCGCGGCGCGCCATACAAGTCCCACTGATCCTGCGTCAGCTTATGCAGCCTTCCACATCCAACGAATTTCTGGTTTTCGCCGGAAACGCAAACCCCGCGCTGGCGCAGGAAATCGCCAGCAACCTCCGCATCAACCTGGGCGCAGCCGCCGTTGGCCGCTTTTCCGACGGGGAAGTCACGGTCGAAATCAAGCAAAACATTCGCGGGCGCCACGTCTTTGTCGTGCAGCCCACTTGCGCGCCCACCAATGAAAACCTGGTGGAGCTTTTGATCATGGTGGACGCGCTCAAGCGCGCGTCAGCCGAAAGCATCACCGCCGTCATCCCCTACTTCGGCTACGCGCGGCAAGACCGCCGCCCGCGCTCCACGCGCGTGCCCATTTCCGCCAAGGTGGTGGCCAATCTGCTGCAAACCGTCGGCGTGGCCAGCGTGCTCACGATGGACCTGCACGCCGACCAAATCCAGGGTTTTTTCGACATTCCGGTGGACAACATCTACGCCTCGCCCGTGCTGCTGGGCGACTTGCGCCAGAAGAACTACACCGATTTGCTGGTTGTCAGCCCTGACGTGGGCGGCGTGGTGCGCGCCCGTGCGCTGGCCAAGCAGCTGGGCTGCGATCTGGCCATCATCGACAAGCGCCGCCCCAAAGCCAATGTGAGCGAAGTCATGCACATCATCGGCGACATCGACGGACGCAACTGCGTCATCATGGACGACATGATCGACACCGCCGGCACGCTCGTCAAAGCCGCCGAAGTGCTCAAGGAGCGCGGCGCGAAAAAGGTTTACGCCTACTGCACGCACCCCATTTTTTCCGGCCCTGCCATTGACCGCATCGCCAACGGCACAGCGCTGGATGAAGTGGTCGTCACCAACACCATCCCCCTTTCCGGCGCTGCCACGCAGTGCCACAAGATTCGCCAGCTCTCGGTCGCGCCGCTGTTTGCGCAGACCATGCAGCGCATTGCGCGCGGCGAATCGGTCATGAGTCTGTTTCTGGAGCAGGACGGCCTGTTCTGATTCTGGAGACGGCCAGGCGGGCCTGCACGGCATCAACGTGCGGGCCTTTTTTCATCAGAACCGGGCTGGTCGCGGCACGGTTCAAACAGGAGTCACACATGAAATTTGTCGCTTTTGAGCGATCCACGCAAGGCACGGGTGCGAGCCGCCGCCTGCGCAACGCCGGCAAGGTGCCGGGCATTGTTTACGGCGGCGAAGCCCAGCCGCAAATGATCGAGCTGGACCACAACGCGCTGTGGCAAGCCGTCAAAAAGGAAGCCTTCCACGCCTCCGTGCTGGAAATGGAGCTGAACGGCCAAACCAGCAAAGTGCTGCTGCGCGATCTGCAAATGCACCCCGTGCGCCAGCAAATCCTGCACGTTGATTTCCAGCGCGTGTCGGCCAAGACGCGCCTGCACACCAAAGTGCCGCTGCACTACAAGGGCGAAGAAGAATCGCCCGCCGTCAAGCTGGGCAAGGCGCTGATCAGCCCCGTGCTGACCGAAATCGAAATCTCGTGCCTGCCCGCTGATCTGCCTGAAGCCATCGAGGTCGATCTGTCCAAACTGGAAATCGGCGCCACCTTGCACCTGAGCGACGTGGCTCTGCCCAAGGGCGTCAAGCCCGTATTGCATGGCAAGGGCGATCCCGTGCTGGTCACGGTGGTTGTGCCTGCGGCAAGCAGTGAAAGCGAAGACGAGGCGCCAGCGCCAGCGGCTGATCAGCCAGCCGCCGAATAAGGCCGCCAGTCCGGAGCCAGAGCGTGGGCAGCGTGGCCAGGGCCGCGCCAGGCGCAAGCCACGGCAACTCGCCACAAGCCGCCATTTACGTGGCGATCTCCTCCAGACTCCGCTGCTTTTCCTCTTCCTTCGGCTTTGCCCGCCGGGGCCACAAAAGCCTGCCAAGAACACTTGGCAGGCTTTTTTTGTGCCTTGGCCAGCTAAAAAACTGTTCACTATCCGCAAGTGGTCTGCAAGGTCCGCCTGCGGGCTTTTGTCCCATGCCGCCAGAGCATGGACAGGCTTTCAAAGGCCAGATGCACCGCTTGCTGCTGGCTGAAATGGCCCGCTGCCAGCTGGCCGCGTCCATGGTCTCGCACGACGTGACGGAAGCTGTCGCCTGTCCGGCACCGCCATCAGCATGGTCAGCCAGCCTCGCGTCCGCCTTGCCTGCCGATGGCGGTGCACCTCCGCCCCGTCTTCCGCCAGCGCGCGCTGCTGAAGGCAAGCTGAAAAAGGGCTGCCGCGCCGCTTCGCCTGCCTGTGCGGCTTCATGGCGCATTCACGGGCCGCTGCGCGTGAGCCAATGACGCCCGGCGTCTGATTGCAGCCGGCCCGCGCCGGGGCGGGCAAGCCTGCACCGTCAAGATGAATCAAAACAGGAGCAAATTCAAAGGGGCATAAATATCATTCTGCGCAATATCCACTAGGACATCGCGCTATGGATAAAGGAGCTAAAAAGCCATTCTCCGCCGCACATGATCTCGCCTGAAATGCAGCCCGCTCCGCAAAGCGGGGGCGGCCCGCGCGGGCGGCGGTGGCATCCATGCGCTTGCGGCATGCCGCTTGGCCATGAGCCATTTCACGCGCAGGGATTTTTCGTTTCGCCGTTCATGAGCCTCGTGGCTCGTGTTCCTTTTGCTCCAGCTTGCGCAGCTCTTTTTCCACTTGTTCGATTTGCGCGTGTGTCTGCGCCCGTGTTGGCGCGTCGTGGCCCAGGCGCGCTTCGATGCCGCGCACCAGCGGCATGATGAGCTGGCGGTAGGTGACGGAAAGCGACAGCAGCGCTTCGACCATGCGCTTTTCCTGGGCGCGGTCGCTGTGCTGGGCCAGATCGGCGGCGGCACCCTGCAAGGCCTTGAGGGCGGCTGCCGTGGCGGACAGGGTGTCTTGCAGCTGGCGCTGGGTGGCCGCGTCGCCTTCCTTGATGCTGCGGGCCAGCGCGGTCAGGGGCCGCGCCAGGAGCATGTGGCCTTGCGTGAGCTGGCGGGCGAGTTTTTCGGCGGTTTTTTCGGGGTTGAGGGCTTCGAGGCTGCGTGAAATATCGAGCAGGCCGCGCGTGATGCGGATGGCGGGGTCGTCATCGGCGCCGCCCATCTGGCGCTGGCGGCGGAATTCGGCCTGCACTTGCTGCCAGCGGGCGGTTTCTGCTTCAGTGGCCTGGCCGGTGAGCTGGGCGAGCTGGAGCAGGTTTTCTTCCGCGCCTCTGGTGAGGGTCTGGGCTTCGGCGCGGTAGTGGTCGCGCAGCAGATCGCCGATTTCCTGCGGCGTCATCAGCGGGGTGACTTGCGGGGCCAGGCGCGCCATGTTGCGGTAGCTGCCTTGCAGCCGGAAGGGGGGCGACTGGCGGTAGCGGTCGTCTTGCGCGGCGGACTGGATGTAGGCCTGATTGACCTTGAGCAGCACGTCGCGCACGCTCATCAGGCGCACCAGCAGGTTGCGGATTTCTTCCAGCTCGGCGGCGCTGTAGGGGTGGGCCAGGCGGGCGGCGTCCACGGCTTCGCCCTGGGCCATGCGCACGAGCAGCTGCACGTCTTGCGGCTCGCGGCTGGCCAGCGGTTGGGTGACGGGGTGGCTGGTGAGGCTGTTTTCGATGTAGGAAAGGGCAAACGCTTCTTCGCGGCCCGTGAGCACGTCGCCCAGGTTGTAGATGTCGGCGCGGTTGGCGAGCATGTCGGGGATGCGGAAGACTTCGCCCGATTCGGTGTAGGGGTTGCCGGCCATGACGATGGCAAAGCGCTTGCCGCGCATGTCCCAGGTGCGGCTTTGGCCCTGCCACACGCCTTCGATGCGGCGGGTGCTGTCGGCCAGGGCGATGAACTTTTGCAGGAATTCGGGGTGGGTGTGCTGGATGTCGTCCAGATACAGCATGACGTTGCTGCCCATCGCCAGGCCGAGGTTGAGCTTTTCCAGCTCCTGGCGCGCGGCGCTGTTGGGGGCGGCGGCGGGGTCGATGCTGGTCACGCCGTGGCCCAGCGCCGGGCAGTTGATGCGCACGAACACCAGCCCCAGCCGCTGGGCCACGTATTCCATGAGCGTGGTTTTGCCGTAGCCGGGCGGGGAGATGAGCAGCAGCAGCCCGCTGCGGTCGCTGCGGCTGGCTTCGCCCGCCGCGCCGATTTGCCGCGCAAGGTTGGCGCCGATGAGCGGCAGATACACCTCGTCAATGAGCCGGTTGCGCACGAAGGTGGTGAGGGGCTGGGCCTGAAACTGCGCCAGGTGCAGGCGGGCGCGCTCTTGCTCCAGCAGCTCGTGCCGCAGGGTCTGGAAGGCGTGAAAGCCGGGCAGCACGCGCTCGCGGTGGCGGCGCACGCGCTGCCAGAAGTCATTGAGATCCAGCGCCAGCGTGCCGTTCGTGATGCGCGGGTGCTCGCTGCGCAGGCTGGTGACGGTGGCCGTGAGAGAGGCATTGACGCGGCGGCGCGCGGCGGCGCACGCCAGGCAGGTGGCGGCGTCTTCCACGCTGCCCGGGCGTGCGGCGCTGTCTTTGCCCTGGGCTTGCGCGAAGGCGCTGGCCCACTGGCGGGCAATGCGCCACTTCTCTAGCGGAGCGGCGGCGGCCAGGTCGCGCTGCCAGGCCGCCAGCTGGCCGCCGCTGTCCAGCGAGCGCTCCAGCGCGGCAGCCAGGTCCTGCCCGCTGCCGCTGGCGGCCCAGGTCAGGCCCCCTTCGGCTTCGCCTTGCGCCAGCTCGCGCGCAAGGTAGGCGGCGGCTTCGCGGCACAGGCTGGCGCGCTCTTGCGCGTCGTCGGCGGCGGGCAGCAGCTCTTGCAGCACGTCGGGGTGTTCGGCCGCGAAGGCTTGCAGCATCAAATCCGCCTCTGCCGCAAGCGCATCAACGCTTTGGCGCTCTGAAAACAGTAGCGCAATGCCTTGTGCGGCGCGCGCGCGCCGGGCCAGCGATTCGCGCGCTTCGTCGCGCAGGCCGTTTTCCCACATCAGCAGGGCCAGCGCGCGGGCCGCGCCGCTGTAGACGAGCAGCCCGGCGGCGGCCTGCATGGGAGCAAGGGCGCGCACGATGGCCAGCGCGTCATCGTCATGAATGCCGCGCTGGTAGCCCTCCTGGTAGCGGGCGGCGGCAAAGCGGCGCAGCGGCTCCAGCAGGGCAGCGGGGGCGGCCGCTTCGCCGTTTTCAGCGGATTCGGCAGGGTCGGCAGGGTCGGCAAGGTCAGATTCGGCGAGCGCGGCCAGCAGCGCGTCCCAGCCGGGTTCGGCCTGACCGGCCTGCACGGCGTCCAGCCACTGGGCGGCCAGCCATTCGGCGCGGGCCAGTTGCGGCGTTTCAGACGCCAGCGGCTGGTTCCAGAAAGGGCGCAGCGCCAGCAGGCGCTCGTCTCGCGCGGGGGCCAGGTAGTCGGTGCCGGTGATCTGCCAGGCCAGCGCGGGCTGGCCGCCTTCTTCATGCGCCACCAGCGTCAGGTCGATGGGCTGGCGATTGACGGTAAAGACGTGCTGGCCCAGGCGGATACCGCCCGCGCCCCCTGCGGCGTCTTCAGCGGCCAGGTCGCGCTGGTCGCGCACGGCGCGCATGGCCTGCTCTTGCGCGGCCTTCAGGCGCGTGGCCAGGTCATCGGCCGCCACGGCCGCGCCCAGGCGGCGCAACTCGACCACCTGCTCGCGCAGCTTGGCCAGCAGGGGGTCGGCGGCAAAGTAGCTGTGCACTTGCGCCACGTCGGCAAAGCTGGCCACGCGGCGCGGCACGCCGTCCAGAATGCGGCCCGCCGCGTCGGCCAGGGCCTTGGCGCGGCGCTGGCGCGCGTCCAGCAGACTCTGGCGGCGCGCGCCCAGGGCTTCGTAAACGGCTTCGCGCTGGGCGGCAATGTCGGCCAGAAAGTCTTCCTGCTCGGCAAAGCGCGCCTCAATGTCTTCCAGCTGCGCCAGCAGGCGGGTGAGCGCCTCGTCGCATTTTTCGGGCGTGTCGGCCAGCTCCAGCGCGTTTTCCACGGCCTGGCCGAACAGCTTGAACTGCGCGCCAAATTCGGCCCGCTGCTCGGCCGCGCCCAGCGTGCGGCGGCGCTGGCGGGCCTCGGCGCGCAGACGGTTGATGTCGGCATACAGCCGCGCGATGCGGTCCAGGATGGCGGTGCGCTGCACGGCGTCGCCGCCCGGCAGCAGGCCGATTTGCTCGCTGAGCAAGTCCAGTCCGGCCGCTTGCGCGTCCAGCCCGGCCAGCATGTCGCCCACTTGCGTGGCGCTGCCCGCCTGCGGCAGCTGCTGGGTCAGTTGCGCCAGCGCCTGCTCTTGCGCGGCAAAGGCTTTTTCGCCGCCCAGAAATTGCAGGGCGCGCTCGCCCACGCGCTGCTGCTCGGCGGCCAGCTGCTGCGCCATGCCGTCGATGCGCGGCACATCGGCATAGCGCAATTCGCGCAGCGCATGCATCTCGCCCTGGCGCTGGCGCAGCTGCTCCAGCGCGTGCACGAAATCGGCGGGCTGGCGCCACATCTGCGCGGCCAGCTCGCCCAGCAGCTCGCGCGTTTTCGATTCGGCGGCGTCCAGTGCGCGCGCCGTGCTGGCGCGGATGGCCTCCACTTTCTCGAACTCGGCCAGCGTGGCCTGCGCCGTTTGCTCGATGGCGTGCAGGTCTTGCGCGGCCTGGCCGGCTTCTGGCGCGTCCAGCCAGAAGTAGGCATCGCGCGCGCGCTGGCACTGGCGGATGAGGTCTTCATACGCCGTGCGCGTGGGCACTTGCTCGCGCACCGCGCGGGCAATGCCGTTCAGGTCGGAAATGCCGCGCACCAAATCGGCATTGCCCACGCGGCCATAAAAGCCCGTGCCGTGCCGCCCCGGCTGGCGGCTGGCGTATTCCTCCGTGGCAAAAGGCGTTTGCCACAGCTGCATGGGGTGTATGCGCGTGGCCTCGCCTTGCGTGGCCTGAAAAACCAGCACACGCCCGTCATAAAACCGGGCAAAACCGTTGGCCATAATCGGCGCGGCCAGCCGCTTTTCAATCAGGTTGTATGTAAACAGGGCGTAATGCGGAATATCCAGATGCGAAATATCGGAGTGGCCCTGGCCTGATTTTCCGTTATGGGGCGTGCTGCCGTAAAAAATATACGCCACATCTTCGCCATTGGGCGAGCGCAACATGCGGGCAAAACGCAAATTGGCCGCCGTTTCGGCCGGCAAATCAAACTGCTTGTATTCGCCTGATTGCAAATAATAGCCGCCCGGAAAGATAATGCCGTGGTCTTCGGGCAATTGCACGCAGGAAGCGCCGATGGCATCAATGCGCACCACCTGCTGCGTGCGCTGGTTGTAAACCAGATAGCGCACCGTGCTTTCACGGTACGGGCGTATGCGCAGCAAAATCAGCCGGCCCAGTTTCGCGTAGGCAATTTCGGCATCGCCCAGCGCCTGGCTGGCGTCTTCCACCGGCTCGCTGTAAATGCCCAGGCCCGATTCGGTATTGTTTTCCACCTTCACGGTCAAATCGCCGCCCGTGGTTTCAACAAAAACCGTGTCCAGAATATTGATGTGCGGATGCCGCCCGCTCACGTGCTGCTCGCGCGTGACGGCCGTCCATTCAAAATCATGGCTGGCGGGCAGGGCAATATCGCGCTCGCCGCGGTTGTCCACATAAGTCAGGCTGCCGTCGGATTCATAGCGCCAGCGGAATACGCGAATATCCTGGTTTTGCTGCCCGATTTGAAATGAAGCCAGCACATATTCTTGCGTGTGCGTGAGCTGCCGCAGCGTGGCGTGTTTGTAATAGGTATACAGCTCGCGGAAATCGGCCACAAAGCGCGCGTCTTGCAAAAAGCTGCCCTCAATGGGCAGGGCGATCAGCTCGTCGCTTTCCGCCTCGCCCTCGGTGTGCGCCAGCTCGTAGAGCGCGAACACGTCGCCCACGCCCGTTTCCTGCCGCAAGCCCATGAACACGTTGAAGCCAAACAGCAGCTTGCCGGGGCCGATGCGCACCATGTCGCGCGCCACGCAGTTGTGCTCGGTGCGCGCGCGCGTGCGCAGCACCAGGCGCTGCTCGGTCTGCCCGAATTGCGCCTGCCGCCCGGCGTTGAGCGCCAGCGCCTTGTCCAGCAGCGCACCGCCTTGCGCTTGCAGGCGCTTTTTCAGCAGCTCATAGCTGCTGCTGGCGGCCACGGCGGCATCCACGGCATCCACGGCGGCGGCTTCGGGGTTTTCGGCGGCGCGTTCGGCGTTGCGTTCTTCAGGGGCATTCATGAGGGTGGTCCTTGGCGGATCAGGCGGGCGGGATGGAATGGGAAATGTGGAATGGGAAATGGGAGCGCGCCGCCAGCTCCATGCGGCCAGCAGCCTGGCGGATGCTATCGGAATGAACAGACGGAAACAGCGATGAACAGCAGGAAACAGACCGTGTCCGCGATGCGCCGCTTCACGCCCCCAGAGCCTGTTTGCAATCTGACCGTCAGGGGCAGAGGATCAGCGCGAACGGCAAGGCGCAAACGGATCTCGTGCGTCGGCGAGGATTTGCAACGCCCCAGATCACCCGAAGCTGCACTTTCCGCACCCAAGACGAACTTTGAGCGGGCCTTCAGAATCCATGCTCAAAAAGAATGCCGCAGTCCCAGCTCAATGCCCTTGCGGCCCGGCTGACTGCGGACTTGGTCATGCGCCACCGTGGCGTAGAGCAGGGTGCGCCGGGAGAGCTTGTGGCGGTAGCTCAAGGCCAGCAGCGTGCGGTCGGCCTGCGGCGCAGGGCCACGGTCATCCAGCCGCGAAAAAGCAGCGCGCCATTCGCCCGCGCCGCTGGGCAGCGCCAGACCGATCTGCCAGGCAGCGCGGCGGCGCCCCTCGCGGGCGCCTGCATGGAACTGGGCCATTGGTTTGATGAAGCCGAAATCCCATGCCAGGCCCGCTGATGCCACATGCCCGCCTTCGCCTGACTGGCCGTAGGCCACGGAGAGATCTGCCGCGCCACGCCGATAGTGCAGGCGAAGTGAACGCGCCCGGCGCCGGGGCTTTGCGCCGCCTGCGGCATGGAGCGAGACGGCAGCAGACAAGGCCAGGCCCGCCAGCCGGGGGGTTTCGTAATACACGCCGTTTTCAAAACGCACGAAGGTGGCTGAAGCGTGGCCCAGCAGCAGGGCGCGCGTGCCTGGCGTGCCGATGCCGCCGTCCATTGCGTCATAGCTGGAAGCGGCGTAGCGCGAAGGCGAGTAAGAGCGCCCCATGCGCAGCGCGCCCCAAGGGCCGCGCAGGCCCAGCCAGGCCTGGCGGCCCCAGGGGCGGGCGGCGTCCACAGCGCCATCTTTCAGGCTGATGCGGCTTTCAAGCTGGAACTGGACGCGCAGGCCGCCGCCCAGATCTTCGCTGCCGCGCAGGCCGATGCGGCTGTGCGAGGCGCGGTCCATGTGCCATTTCTGACCTCGGGCGCGGGTGAGATTGACGTCCAGGCGTCCATACAGCGTGACGCCGCCCTGTCCTTGCGCCACGGCGGGCGCGAAAAGGCTGGCGGCCAGCAGGGCCAAGGCCAAGCGGCCCGGGCACGAATGGAAGGTTTTTTGCATCAATAAGAGGAGCAAATTCAGGAGCCCGGAATGGGCGCTCGCGCTCTTTCTACTAGGACCTGATGCTATGGAATAAGGAGCTGAATTGCTGCCTGCTTGCGCCCGCACGGCAGCTGCGGGCGGACTGCCAGCGCCGATCAGTGCTTGACCAGGCCGCCATCCACGATCAGGTTCTGCCCCGTCACGGCTCGCGCCCAAGGCGAGGCGAAGAACAGCACGGCATCGGCCAGCTCGGCAGGCGTGATCACGCGGCGCAGGGGCGTGCTGGCGGCAATCAGATCGAACACCGCTGCGGGCGTGGCGGCAGAAGCGTCGGTGGTGCGCAGCAGGCCGCCAGAGACCATGTTCACCGTGATGCCCTCCGGCCCCAGCTCCTGCGCCAGCGTGCGCGTGAGCGCCAGCAGCGCTGCCTTGGCTGCGGTGTAGTCGTGGTAAGGCACCACGGGGTTTTGCACGAGATTGGTGCCGATATTGACGATGCGGCCAAAGCCCTGCGCCCGCATGCCCGCCAGCGCCGCCTGCGTGGTGTTGAGCGCGGCGCGCACGCCTTCGAGCTGGCCGGATACGGCCTGCCAGCTCAGCGCATCGGCATGCGGACGGGCGTCGCCGTTGAAGCTGAAGGCAGGCAGCGCGTTGTTCACCACGGTGCAAACAGGCGCGCCAAAGTGCGCGCGCGCTTGCTCAAGCATGGCCTGCACAGCCTGCGCGTCACGCACATCCGCCTGCACGGCCAGCGCCTGGCCGGGGTGCTGCGCCGCCAGCGCGCGGGCCGCCTCCAGGCTATGCAGGCAGTTGATGAGCACGCGCGCGCCTTGCGCCAAAAAGGCCTCCGAAATGGCGCGGCCCAGACCGCGCGCGCCGCCCGTCACCAGAACGGTCTGCGCCGCCAGCGGCGGGCAGGCTGCGCTCGCAATTGCGTTCATGATGGTGTTTCCTTGCAAGAAAAATCGTTCAAATGTTGAAAAAAGTCGCTTATCATGCCGTCATTTTTCACTAGGGAGAACACGCATCATGTCTTTGGGATTGGGACTTTTGCTCATCGTCGCCGTGCTGGCAGGCGTTGGCGCGTGGCTGTACATGAAGCAGCAAAACAAGTCATCCACCGCCTCCATTGACGACAACCGCTACGCGACGGAAGAAGCCATCTCGCCCGCGCACATCAGCTTGCTGATGTACCTGCGCGAGGCTTTTCCGGGCCGCGCCGTGCTGTTCCGCCCCCGCATGGATCAGATCATTTCCGTGCGCCACTCCGAAAACCGCGCGCTGGCCACCGCGCAACTGGCCGCGCATGTGGTGGATTTCGTCGTCTGCACGCCTGACGGCAAGGCCGAGCATGTGTTCGATGTGCGCATGCGCAGCGCCAACATCGACGAGAACCAGCAACGCCGCGAAACCGCCTTCAAAACCCTGGTGCTCAAGAGCGTGGATTTGCGGCTGCTGCGCATCCAGCGCTCGGTCAGCAAGCTGCCGCCGCCTGAAGAATTCGCCGCCAAGCTGGCCGAATCGCTGGGCCGCGCGCGCGACCCCATCGCCTCCTACTACATCAAGCAAGACAAAGGCGGCAGCCAGGCTGGCGGCAAACCAGCGGCGACCACCACCAGCCCGGCCAATCTCACCGACCTCATGGGCCTGCCTCCTGACAGCGAGCCGGGCAAGCTGAACAAATAAGCCCCTGTCAGCAGTCCGTGGGCGCGAATGAGGCGCTTCGCCTCAAGAGGAAACGACGTCTGCCAAGCCGTGCATCAAGGCTTGCGGAAAATAGCAAGAAACGCGGATGCGAGGCAGGCTGCGCAACAGGCAGCTGGTATCGGCTTGTTGCGCTTTTTTATCAATAGCACCGAGTCCTGGCAAAACGGGCATGAATGCCTTTTTTCTCCTTGAACTCGCTCTTGCTTTAAAACGTCACAGACTGCCTGTGGTGCTATTTACCACCCGGTTTTCCAACGTGGCAGGGCATGCTGCCTGCTGGCACAAATGCAGTGAGCCTGAAACGAGCGGCATAAGCACATTGAAGCAGGCCCCAGGCGCCTGTTAAAGAAAGAGCGCGCACAAGAAAACAGCGCGGCACAAAACACATCGTAAGGGGCCATCTTACGCGGATGGGTGCTCTTGCGTGCGCCCTACCTCTCCAATAGGGGGCAGATGCGCTCAAGCTGTTTTCGGTTAATGTCGCTTGGATATTTCAGTTGGGTATTTTGGGTTGCTTTTCATCCCTCTTCATCAGGCCATGCGCAGAGCTTTTTTGGTTTGGTTTCTGGGCGGAGGATGCTGTAAATGTACAGCATATTACTGAGTGAACAACTTGAATTGGAAATTTCGCATGAGTATGTTTTCTGGCGCGTGTTTTCAATACGCTAACATAATACCCGCACGACAGGTTGACTGTAATATCGTCAAACGATGGTGCGGTATTGAGGATGATTTTTAGAACAGCCTCCAGATGGGCAGAAATAAAAGACCATCCGGATCAGGCTGGCACAAAAGTATCTATGACCGGCCTGCTGTTTAATGAAATGCCACAAGGCCTGCGCGCGGAAAGAGGCGTGCTTCGTCCGGAGCAGAAGACCGGCGCGCCAGCCAGAAGGCAGCCTCTGTCCGGGGCTACCATCTTTTCATTTGCAGGTTTGGAACGCGGGAGCATTTGCGATGAAATGGGAAGGCAATCGACAGTCTGACAATGTGGAAGACCGGCGTGGTTCCGGCGGTAGCTTCGGCGTGGGCGGGCGCGGCATTGGCGTGGGCAGCGTCGTCATTGCGCTGGTGGCCTGGGGCGTGTTTGGCATCAATCCGCTGACCACGCTGGGTTTGCTGGCGGGCAGCGGACAAACACAGGTGGCGCATCAGGCGCCTGCAAGGCAGCCGCCCGCCAATGACCGGGATGCCGCTTTTGTATCTACCGTGCTGGCTTCAACCGAAGATGCCTGGCAGCAGGTGTTCGCTGCGGCAGGGGCGCGGTACCAGCCGCCGCGTCTGGTGCTGTACCGGGGCGCAACGCCTACGGCTTGCGGCACAGGGCAGGCGGCGATGGGGCCGTTTTATTGCCCTGGTGACCGCAAGGTGTATCTGGACATGGATTTTTTTGACACCCTGAGCCGGCAACTGGGCGCGCCGGGCGAATTCGCGCGGGCCTATGTCATTGCGCATGAGGTGGGGCACCACGTGCAGACGCTGCTGGGCACCACGCAGAAGGTAGATGCCTTGCGCGGGCGCATCAGCCAGCGCGAGCAAAACGCCTTGTCGGTGCGCGTGGAGCTGCAAGCCGATTGCTATGCGGGCATCTGGGCGCACCAGTCGCAGCGGGCCAAACAGTGGCTGGAGCAGGGCGATCTGGAATCAGCCATCAATGCCGCCGCCCAGATCGGCGATGACCATCTCCAGCGCGAGCAGTCTGGCGTGGCCCGGCCCGACACCTTCACCCACGGCACCAGCGCCCAGCGCCAGCGCTGGTTTTTGACGGGATACAAAAGCGGCAGCGTGGCGGCTTGCGACACTTTCGGCGCGCAGTCGCTTTAAAACAGATCTACAACACCTTTGCCCGCTGACGTCAGCGCAGCGTGTGGGACGTGCTGCTGACGCTGCTGTACCAGAAGGTGCGCGCCAAGGCATGCGGGCCAAACCCAGCGCGGTCGTCATCGACTCCCAATCGGTCAAGACCGTCTCAAAAGGGGCAGCGCGGATATGACGCAAGCAAAAAAATCTTGGGCGCAAGCGCCACATAGCCGTAGACCCGATGGGACTGCTGTCGGGCGTGGTAATGCACTCGGCTGGCATTCAAGACCGGGCAGGAGCCAGGGCTTTGCTGATCAGGCTGTTCATGCTTGCCTGGCTAATAAGTCAATCGAGACGATTAAGTAAGGACGACGAAGTCAGCGTGGCCTCAGCTGAAGCATTCGTCAAGATCACTTGCGTCCGGCGCATGGTCAGACTTTTGGGATCGTTTTGAGGACGGAATCTCAATTAAAAAGGAGCAAATTTATAGGGTCAAAAAACCCGTTTTGCGCTGATTTCACCAAGACTTCATGCTATGAAATCAGGGGCAAATTCGCCTCCCCTCTTTCTCTTTCCGGCATGGCCGACATGCATGCCGCAGCGCGGGCTGCTGTGCAGCATGCGTGAAGCCTTGTAGCGATAGCGGTGTGGTTTGCTGCGTGGCGGCAGGCAGCCGCGAACAAAACGTGGGCTGCACCCATGGGCGGATTTCGTACAGGCTCTGAGGGCTTTGCCCTTGCCTGCCAGCCGCTGATGGACAGTTGAAGTGAGCCGTTGAAATCCGCAGCTCTCTATCTGGCATTGCGCTCCAGGCCTTCACGCACACGCCTAGCAGCGCCCATGAACGCGGAAAACGGCCCGCTCTCGTCTGCCGTTTCAACATCCGGCTCACCATTGGCCCGGATGCCATTGACAGCCAGTGGGCGCATGGCGTTGCTCAGACGGGTGTCTGGAGATATCTTGCGGGCCGTATTTGAATCCAGATTCAGCATGCTCCATTGACGACCGGCTGGCGTGGCATCAGCCAGGCTGGCCGCATAAGCCAACAGGCGTTCAACCAGCTTGCCGCGTGCGCTTTCGTCGGGCGCTGCCGATACCAGGGCAGCCTGCAAAACACCAGCCCAATAGCCCAGCGTTGCCGCAGGGGTGTACGGCGCGTAGGGCGCAGCTGAGGCATGGGATGTCGATGGCGCAGTGGCCGTGTTAAAGCGCTGTGGCGCTGACTGCTGCAATTGCCCTCCTAACACCAGCCGAGCCAGCACATCGGCCAGGGGTTGGGTGTCGCCCGCGCGCAGCAGCGTCCGCGCCCAGTCGTGAAGCGCCTGCCCGTCGCGCTCTTGTGCGTGCAGCGCCAAGGCCTGCACCACTTCGGGCGCCTGCGTGCCGGTCACCAGCGCCGTCACCTGCGTTACGGCCTGCGCATTGCCTGCGCGCAAAGCATCACGCAAGCTGGTGATGGCCTGCGCGGCTTGCTGGGCATTGGGTTCGTGGTGAGCGGTTATGAAAGTGCTCCCGGCTCTGGGGGTGGCTTCAGCATCGTGCCGGATGGGTTGTGAACACGCATCTTTGCACGCCACCAACAGCGCAATCAGGTTGACAAACAGCCATGCATGGCCCAGCCCAGCCTTGCGCCTGTGCGTCAGGCGGATAAGCGTCCCTGGTTTCATGGCTGCGCGCTGTTTCTGACAAGAATCCATGTCGCTACGAAATAGGTCAATCGGATTCGACTTATATGCTGTCTCCTTATCTTTTTCTCCGTTCGGATGCTGGCGGGCGCTGCCAACAGGCAAAGAGGCATCCAGCAGTTTGGCCACGGCATCGTGCTTGGCACTGACGGATTGATCGTAGACGGCTTTGGCTGCAACACCACTTCCCGTCGCGCCCGCAGTTACACCGGCACCGCCCAAAGGCGGCAGTCTCAGAGCCACCACTGCGGCCGTGTTGCTGATTAACGCATTGACGGTTTTTACCTTTTATTGGCGTCACTGAAATTAGGGCTATTGAACAACTCTGCGTGATCTTCCTTCAAGTCATTGCCCCGTGCCAAACGAACCTGAATCGCCCAACTGCCTATACGCTTTGGCATTTATGACCGATTTGGCATAAATAGCCATGGGCTGCTTCTGAAAGCTTGCTCACCACCTCACTGGCATCTTCATTCGGTAAATCGGCTACCTCCTCCATGGGTTTTATTGACTGCGGCTGATGCTCCGCCGCCTCCACCCACTTGAGAGCAGGCGCATTGGCTAGCAGCTGAAAGAAGAAAAAGAACCCTCCATATAAAGCCTTTCATGGAAAAAATGGGAAAGCAACCGGTTCGGCTTGACTAAAAAGCCGCCAGAGGCCCTTCAATGCTGACAGCCTCAATTTGCTAACGGGGATCGTTCTCGGCTGGTGTTACTCGCTTGGCGGCCGTTGCGCGCGGCTGCCGCTGCCGCCCGATACAGACCCCGTACAAGCGGCTTTTCGCCGCCCGCAGACGGGCTATGTGCATGCACTGCAAGCCTGAATGAATCAAAAAAAACAGGAGCAAAAAACAGGGCATCAAAATATCAAGTGGCGCAGTATTTACTAGGACATTGCGCTACAAATAAAGTAGCCAAAATAGTGTCTATCCGTCTGCTGTTGATACCCGTCCCGCGCCTTGGTGCGGACCGCTACGGTTGCGGCGGCACATCAGTGCATGGGAAACGCCAATGAAGATCTTGCAAGGCGCGGCGCAGGCGCGGCCAGTCAAAGCCGCTGCCGGGATCATGCTTTCGGCCTGGGGCAATGTGCTCGTGGCCTGCCACGGCGCGGATGGGGCAGGCAGTAGCCAGCGCGCGGCACAGGGCGGCCAGCGTGGCGTACTGGGCGTCTTCAAACAGGCCGCCTTCCAGCCCTTCCAGCTCGATGCCGATGGAGTAGTCGTTGCAGTTGGGGCGGCCTTCATGGCTGGAAGCGCCCGCGTGCCAGGCGCGCGCCTGCACGGGAGCGAACTGCCAGAGTTCGCCCGTGCGGCGGATGTAGAAGTGGGCCGACACTTGCAGGCCGCGTATCTGGCTGAACCAGGGGTGGGCGTCCCAGTCCAGCGTATTGGTGAACAGGCGCTGCACTTCGTCGCCGCCGTACTGGCCGGGCGGCAGGCTGATGGAGTGGATGACGACGAGGTTGATCGCCACGCCCGCAGGACGCGCGCCAATGTTGGGCGAGGGGCAGCGGCGCGCGCCAGCTAACCAGCCGGCCTGCCAGACGGAGGCGGCGGGAGTAGCGGGAAAAGCGGGGTCAGGCTGCTTCGCCGTCATCGCCGTCGTTACCGCTTTCTTCGGCGTGGCTGCCGGGCGGAACGATGCCCAGGCGCGCCATGCGGTAGCGGATCTGGCGCAGGTTCAGCCCCAGGCGGGCGGCGGCGGCCGTGCGATTGAAGCCCGTTTCATTGAGCGCGCGGATGAGCACCTGGCGCTCCTGCTCGTTGAGCCAGGCTTCCAGATCAGACGGCAGGGGCGTCTGGCCGCTGGCAACGGCCTCGCCCGGTGGCAGGCCCGCATCTGAAACGGGCGCGGCGGGCGGCGCGGCAGGCGCAGGCTCCAGCGAAAAAGGAGCGCCATACGCCTGGGCCGCACGGGCCGTCTGCTCGGCAAAGGTGGGCGCGGGCGGCTGGAACGCGGCAGGCGCGGGAGGCGGCACGAAAGGCTGCGCCGCCACGGCGGATGGCAGCGGGTAAGGCTGCGGCGGCTGCGCGGGCGCGGCAGGCTGGCCATAAAACGGCGCTTGCGGGAGCGGCGCCTGAAGAGGCGGCATTTGAGGCAGCGTTTGAGGCGCCTGAAACGCTTGGGGAGGCTGGGCATACGGCGGCGCAGCCGGGTATGCCGCCGCGAGCGCTGGCGCAGGCATGGCGGCGGCAGGCGGCGGCCAGGCGGACGTGGCGGCGGCGGCAATGCGCGCGGCATCGGCCCAGTCCAGCGCGCCGGGACTGCCAGCCAAGGCCACTTCGCCCAGCGCCACGGCACGGTGCAGCAGGTTTTCAAGTTCGCGCACGTTGCCTTCCAGTGGCTGGGAGGCAATGTCGCGCATGAGCTGCGGCGTCAGGGCCAGCGGCGGGCTGCCCGCCTCGCTGGCGATGCGCGCGAGCAGCGCCTGGCAAAGCAGGGGCAGGTCTTCGCGGCGCTCGCGCAGGGGCGGCACGATGAGTTCAATGACGTTCAGGCGGTAATACAAGTCTTGCCGGAAGTGGCCGGCCTGCACTTGGGCGGCCAAGTCTTTGTGGGTGGCGCTGACGATGCGCACGTCTACAGGCTCTTCCTGGGTGGCACCCAGCGGGCGCACGCGCCGCTCCTGTATGGCGCGCAGCAGCTTGGCCTGCATGGCCAGGGGCAGGTCGCCGATTTCGTCCAGAAACAGCGTGCCGCCCGCAGCGGCCTGGAAAAAACCAACACGGTCTTGCGTGGCGCCTGTGTAGGAGCCTTTGCGTGCGCCGAAAAATTCGGCTTCGAGCAGGTTCTCAGGAATGGCGCCGCAATTGACGGGCACGAACGGCCCGCTGGCGCGGTGGCTGCATGCATGCACGGCACTTGCCACCAGCTCTTTGCCCGTGCCCGATTCGCCGTGCACCAGCACGGGGGCCATGCTGCGGGCCACTTTGGCTATGCGCTGCTTGGCCATTTGCATGGCTGGCGACTGGCCTACCAGCCGCGCCAGCGCCGCCTGGCCTTGCGGGCTGATGTCTTCGCCTTCGAATGCAGGCGCAGCGGGTGCAGCAGGCGCGGCAGGGGACGGGGTGACCGGGGCCGGGCGCGCCGCCGCAGCTTGCGGAGCGGAGGGCGCAGCGGATGCCGCCGGGGCAGCGGCCTTGACAGGCGCGGGCGCGTCTTGCAAGGCGGAGGCGACAACGGTGCGCAGCTGTTTGAGATCGACTGGCTTGGTGAGGTAGTCAAACGCGCCGGCCTTGAGGGCTTCCACGGCAGTTTCGGGAGAGCCGTAGGCCGTCACCATGATGCTGCGCTCCGGCCTTCTGGCGGCGGCCAGTTCGCGCAGCAGCTCCATGCCCAGGCCGTCAGGCAGGCGCATGTCGGTAATGAGCACGTCAAACGTGGCTTCGGCCAGGGCGCTGCGGGCTTCGGCCAGCGTGCTGGCGGTCTGCACCTGATGGCCTTCGCGGATGAGGGCCAGCTCGTAGAGGGTGAGCAGGTCGGGTTCGTCATCAACGACAAGAATGCGTGCGGCTGTAGTCATGGCGGTCAGGCGGGATCATTGAGCGCAAGCTGGGGCTGCACGGGCACGGCGGCGGGCGCGGCAACGCGCTCAAGGGTGACGAAGAATTCGTTGCCTTCCACAAGCTGCCCCTCATACAGACGCGAGGCGCGTTCGTAGGCGATGGCACCGCCGTGGCGCTGGCACAGCTCGCGGCAGATGAAAAGCCCCAGGCCGCTGGAGCGGCTTTCGGAAGAAAAAAACGGCTCGAACAAGTGGCGTTGCACGCCCGGCTCCAGCGCAGGGGCTTTGCTCCAGACCGCCAGACGGGCCTGCTTCGCAGAGACGAGTTCCGTCACGACCTGAATGGCCCCTTCGCCCGGCGCGGCATAACGCAAGGCGTTGTCCAGCAGATTGACCAGCACGCGGTGCAGATGGTCAGTGGTGAAGCGCACCTGTGCGTCTTCGCCCCTGAGCGTGATGCGCAGATTGCCTTTGATGCCGTGCTGGCGCACCCAGCCAGTGCAGATATCGGCCACCTCTTCGTCAAGCGCGATTTGCTGCAATGTGCCCGTGCTGCCTTCGTGCTGCACGCGGGCAGCGTCCAGCACGTCATTGACGATGCGGCCCAGCCGCTGGGCGTTTTGCGCCACCATGCCCGACAGGCGCCGCATGGCCGGATCGTCCAGCTGCTCCAGCAGCAGCGCGTTGGCCTGGCTGATGGCCGCCAGCGGGTTGCGGATTTCGTGCGCCACGGCGGCTGAAAGGCGCCCCATCGCAGCCAGTTTTTCAGTGCGCACGCGCGCCTGCATTTCGCGCAAATCCTGCATGAAAAACACGCACAGGCCCTTGGCGCTGGGCATGGGCGCGGGCGTATGCTGCACGCGCGCCAGCGCATGGCGTGCAGTCTGCCCCTCGCGTTGCAGGGTGATTTCAGCCGTGCGCTCCTGCCCGTCGGCCAGCACCTGCCGGGCCAGCGCCACCAGATCGGCCCAGGCGGCATCGTCCGTCAGCGTGAAAGAAGCGGGCGTGACCACTTCATCCGTGCCCAGCATGGCGCGCGCGGCCGGGTTAGCGGCGCGCACCGCAAGCTGCTCGTCCACGACCAGCAGGCCATCGTGCATGTATTCGATGACCAGGTCATTAACCAGCGTTTGCAGCAGAGCCTCGGCGTGCGCGCGCCGGCCCTGGCTTTCTTCCTGCTTGAGCCGCGCGGCCAGCTGGCTGGTCAGCAAAGCCAGCACGAACAAGCCCGCGCCGCTGAGCGCCGCTTGCGAGAAGCTGTCCACCGACACGCGGCTTTCCGTCAGATAGGTCCAGCCCGCGTTGGACAGCAGCAGCAACGTCGCCACGGCCGCCGTGCCCAGCGCCAGCGCCCGGGTGGCCAGCATGGCCGTCATCAGCACCGGCACCACGAACAGCGGCGTGTAGCTGGCGGCTTCCTGCCACCAGTGCAGCAGGGCGAATACCAGCAGATCCACGCCCGCCACCCACAGCCAGCGCACGCCTGCGGCGCGGGCGGGCGGCGGCGTCAGCCACAGGCGGGTGACCAGCGTGATGACCAGATAGGTGACGCAGATCCACACCGCCACCTGCGGCGCCGGGCGGCCCATGCCCCACGCCAGGCCCTGCAAGGCCAGCAGCGCCAGGGCGATGAGCGTGCGCGCCGTCAAAAAGGCATTCCACAGTCTCGTGAAGCTCCGGCGCGTCTCTGGCGGCTGGGGCCACTCGGCCGCACTGGCGGCGGTCAGGCGGTTCAGCAGCCGCGCTTCGGCAAAACGGGCCTGTTCTGCGGAGGAAGAAGTCACTCTTTTCTCTCCCCTGGGCGGGATAACGCGTCCTGCGCAGCCTTTGCCTGATGCGCCGCGCAGCAATACGCGCCACGGGCATCTTGCAAGGCTTCGCTGGCGGGCGTCTGCGTGCCGCATACCAGACAGCGCAGCATGGGCTGCGGCGCGGGACGGGGCGGGGCCTCGCGCATCTGCCGCAGCTGCCTTGCCAGGCGGCCCACCTGCGCCAGCCGCTGCAGCCACCACAGCCCGGCCACCACGGCCAGCAGCACCAGCAGCTTCATGCCGTGCGCTCCAGCAGCACTTCCAGCACGAAGCGCGAGCCTACATACGCCAGCAACAGCAGCGCCGCACCTGCGTAGAGCACGTGCACGGCGCGCCGCCCGCGCCAGCCCAACTGCCAGCGGCCCAGCAGCAGCACGGCGAACGTGGCCCACGACAGCAGCGTGAACACGCGTTTGTGATCCCAGCGCCAGCCCGTGTGCTGGCTGCCATACAGCGTTTCGCCAAAAATGCCGCCGGCCAGCAGCGTGGCCGACAGCACGATGAAGCCGGCCGTGATCAGCCGGAACATCAACCGCTCCAGCGTCAGCAGCGGCACGCCGCTGGTGTTTTGTGCGCGCTGGCGCAGCAGGCGCTCGGAGCGCAGCATCAGCCAGCCGTGCGCTGTGGCGGCAGCAAACAGCCCGTAGGAAGCGATGCCCAGCGCCCAGTGCAGCGGCAGCAAGGGCGATTGCGTGGGCGGAAGTTTCTGCCCCGGGAAAAACAGCGCCAGCAGCACCGCCGCCGAGCCAAAACCGGCCAGCGCCCAGCGCGCACGCAACTGGGGCAGCACCTGGCTTTCCACCACATACACCGTCACCACCAACCAAGCCGTCACGGACAGCGCCTGCGCGAAGCCAAAGCGCGCGCCGCCATGTCCGCCCAGGAGCGCCCAGCCCAGCGCCGCCGCATGCAACGCCCAGGCCACCACCAGCGCCCAGCGCGCACGCCTCTCGCCCAGCGCACGCCAGGCCAGCGCCGGCACGGCGTAGGCCAGCGCCGCGCCCGCGCCCAAAAGCACGCCTTCAAGAGGGGGGCTGGCTAAAATCATGCGCACAAGTTTAGCGGCTGGCCCCTCTGCGCAAGGGGCTTTTTCATGGCTCTTTCACGCTTTCGCCACCGCTGCTGCCACCCTCTTGGCTCTTCTTTCGCGCCTGGCGCGCGATTTCCCGATTGCCCTTGTCCGCGCCGCATTCCAGCGCCCTTTTCCATCGCCCTTCCTGACATGGCCTCCGCCCTTACCGAAAAACTCTCGCGCCTGGTCAAGCACATCAGCGGCCAGGCCCGCATCACCGAAAGCAACGTGGCCGACATGCTGCGCGAAGTGCGCATGGCCCTGCTGGAAGCCGACGTGGCCCTGCCCGTGGTGCGCGACTTCATCGCCCGCGTGAAAGAAAAGGCGCTGGGCCAGGAAGTGCTGGGCAGCCTCAAACCCGGCCAGGCGCTGGTGGGCATCGTCAATCGCGAGCTGGCCGCCACCATGGGCGAAGGCGTGAGCGACATCAACCTGGCCGCGCAGCCGCCCGCCGTCATCCTCATGGCCGGCCTGCAAGGCGCGGGCAAAACCACCACCACGGCCAAACTGGCGCGGCACCTGATCCAGAAGCGCAAGAAAAAAGTGCTCACCGTCTCGGGCGACGTGTACCGCCCCGCCGCCATCGAGCAGCTCAAAACCGTGACGGCGCAGGCCGGCGCCGACTGGTTCCCTTCCTCGCCCGATCAGCAGCCGCTGGACATCGCCCGCGCTGCCCTGGACCACGCCCGCCGCCAGTATTACGACGTGCTGCTGGTGGACACCGCAGGCCGCCTGGCCATTGACGAAGCGCTGATGCAGGAAATCAAAACCCTGCACGCCGCCCTCAAGCCCGTGGAAACTTTGTTCGTGGTCGATGCCATGCAGGGCCAGGACGCCGCCAACACCGCCAAAGCCTTCAGCCAGGCGCTGCCGCTCACCGGCATCGTGCTCACCAAGATGGACGGCGACTCGCGCGGCGGCGCGGCGCTGTCGGTGCGGCAAATCACCGGCGCGCCCATCAAATTCGCGGGCACATCCGAAAAAATCGACGGCCTGGAAGTGTTCGACGCCGAACGCCACGCGGGCCGCATCCTCGGCATGGGCGACATCGTGGCCCTGGTCGAGCAAGTGGCCGAAGGCGTGGATTTGGCCGCCGCCCGGAAGCTGGCCGAAAAAATGAAAAAGGGCAGCAGCTTCGACCTGGAAGACTTTCTCGGCCAGCTCCAGCAGATGAAGCAAATGGGCGGCCTGGGCAGCTTCATGGACAAACTGCCCACCCAGCTGGCCGCCAAAGCCAGCGAAGCCGACCTGACCCGCGCCGAAAAAGACATCCGCCGCAAGGAAGGCATCATCAACAGCATGACCCCCGAAGAGCGCCGCAAGCCCGAGCTGCTCAAGGCCAGCCGCAAGCGCCGCGTCGCCCAGGGCGCGGGCGTGCATGTGCAGGAAGTCAACCGCCTGCTCAAAGAGTTCGAGCAGATGCAGGGCATGATGAAACAGCTCAAAGGCAGCGGCCTGATGAAGCTCATGCGCCGCATGGGCGGCATGAAAGGCCTGGGCGGCCTGCTCGGCGGCGGCCTGCCGCCCATGCCTCCCGGAATGGGCGGGAAAGGGCCGTTTTAAGAACCTGTTCATGATCTGGCTGCGGTCAATCCACATCAGAAACAGGAGCAAATTCGAAGGCCAGATATGCCATTCAGCCCAGTTTGCACTAAGACATGATGCTACGAATAAAAGAGCGAAATCATGGTGCTTGCTGGCGCATGCCGCCATCAAAGCCCAGGACGTAACGGTCGGAATCGCGCACCAAGTGGAGTTTGCCCCGGCAAAGCCCCTTCAAAGCCCCTTCAAAGCGCCTGCACCTCAGCCAGCAGGGCAGCCTGCTCTTCGGGGCTGTGGTGGCGGGGCCGCAAGGCGGCGCCAGGCGCGGCAGGCAGCGTGGCTCTGTCAATGAATTCAATGAAATAGAGCACGCGCCACTGACTGTATTGCTGCATGACCCGCAACCCATTGCCAAACGGACAGCGGCGCAATCAACCGCAGTGGCCGCTGGCGCGCGCTGAAGCTGGCGCCGCATGGCATCGCCACAGTCAATGAGATGCCAGCCGCGTTCTGAACCCGTCCAAAGTCTGGTCCTGAGAGAAATTAGAAAGAGGAGCGAATTCAAGGGGCCTGAAATGCCTCTTACGGCCATTCCACTAGGCCGAATCGACATTCACCCCACCCACAAGGGAATTGATGCGAGGTAGAGGAAAGCCAGGAAGTGGGAGGGCTTGCGGTCGAAGCAAGTGGCGATGCGGCGAAACGGTTTGAGCCTGGCAAAGCAACGTTCGATGCGATTGCGTAGTCGGTACAGTGCCTTGTCGCAGGCACGCGGTTGCTGGCAGCTGCGAGGCGGGATCACCGGCTGGGCGCCGAGCGAGTGGATCTGCGCCACCAGTTGCCGGCTGTCATGGCCTTTGTCGGCCAAGACGCGCTTGGGCCTGAACCCGGCCAGCAGCGCTGGCGCTTGCGTGATGTCGTTACGCTGGCCGCCAGTGAGGATAAAACGCACCGGGCGGCCCTGGCCATCCACCGCCATGTGGATCTTCGTGCTCAGACCTCCTGGGCAACGCCCCAGAGCCGGGTGCGTTGCCCCCCTTTTGCGGTCGCCGCCTGTGCGTGCGCCCGGACAATGCTGCTGTCGATCATCAGATACTCGTTGCTTCGCTCCTGAATCAGGGACTGCAACACCCGCTCCCAGATGCCCTTGGCCGCCCAGCGGGTGAAGCGCTTGTGCACGCTCTTGCAGGCTCCGTAGCGCGTCGGCAGATCACTCCAGCGCGCCCCGGAGCGCAACACCCACAGCACGCCATTGACGAAGCTGCGGTTGTCCGCTGCCGTACGCCCAGGGTCACTGGCCTTGCCTTGGAGCAGATCTTCGATTCGCTCCCATTGGGTTTGGGTCAATTCGTAGCGGCTGGGCCGCGGATGCTTGGTCTCGGACATCCGCCGGAGATACCGGATGAATGTCGATTCGGCCTAGCGTCTGGCCACGGTCTGTCCATGCAATGAGTCCGGAACGGGCAAGACGCTGCCAACGAATGCGCAAGACTGAATACCAGAGGACGAAAGCGCGAAGCCATTCTTGCTCTTTTATCCATAGCAATAGGTCCTAGTGGAAACTGCGCTGAATGGCATTTTTGCCGCTTCAATTAGCTCCTGTTTTTGATGCCGCATGGCCCGTGAGGCATGCCAGGTTTGTGGCGCGGGCGGGCAGGAACCCGCCGCTTCATCCATTCCGCAAGCAAGTTGCGGACGGAGGCTCCCGGCCCCGGAGCCTTGGCGCAGGCTGGCTTCGCGGCTCCTTTCCTGAAGCGGTTTCCACGCGCCTTCGCCCCCTGGCCCAACAAGGGGGCTGAAACATAATTGCCGCCATGAGTGCGAACGCAACAGAAGAAATGCCCGTGAGGCCCATCAGGCGCATGCGAGGGCCGTGGAAACCCGCGCCTGCGCTGCAAGCCTCGGCCTGGCTGCATTTGCTGGGGCTGGGGGCCGTGGCGGCCCTGCCGCAGAGCTGGCCCGCCTGGCTGGGCGTGCTGCTGGCCAACCATGCGGCGCTGGCAGGCATGGGGCTGTGGCCGCGCAGCCAGGGGCTGGGGCCGAACCTCACGCGCTTGCCGCCGCAGGCCGCCGCGCGCGGCGAAGTGGCGCTGACGTTTGACGACGGCCCCCATCCGGAAGTCACGCCCCGTGTGCTGGATTTGCTGGACGAAGCGCGCATGCGCGCCACTTTCTTTTGCGTGGGCGAGCGCGTGCGCCGCCATGCCGCCCTGGCGCGCGAGATGACGCGGCGCGGCCATGTCATTGAAAACCACACCGAAACGCACCCGCATGCTTTTTCCGTTTACGGCTGGCGGCGCATGTCGCGCCAGGTGGCGCAGGCGCAGGCCAGCATCGGCTCGGTGACGGGGCGTGCGCCGCAGTTCTTCCGCGCCGTGGCGGGGCTGCGCAATCCGCTGCTGGACCCCATCTTGCACCGGCAGGGCCTGTTGCTGGCTTCATGGACGCGCCGTGGCTACGACACGCGCTGCGCCGACGCTGGCGTGGTCACGGCGCGCCTGACGCGCGGTTTGGCTGCGGGCGACGTGCTGCTGCTGCATGACGGCAACTCCGCCCTTGCGCCCGACGGGCGGCCCGTGGTGCTGGCCGTGCTGCCGCGCCTGTTGCAGGCCCTGCGCGGCCAGCGCCTGCGCAGCGTGCCGCTGAACGAGGCTTTCAAGGGCGGCGAAGCCGTCTGCCCGCTGGACAAGGTGGCGGCATGAGCGGTCTGCATGATGCTTTCACGCCAGACGAGCGCGCCTTGCAGCGCGCGCTGGTGGATGCGGCCAGCCAGCGTTTTCGCGCAGGCGGGCGCTTTGCCTGGCATTTCGCACGCGGCAAGCTGGGCGGCGATCCCATGTTTCTGGCCTTGCTGCGCATGGGCGCGCTGCCGCCGCAGGCGCAAGACTTTCTGGATCTGGGTTGCGGCCAGGCCGTGCTGGCCGCGTGGCTGCTGGCCGCGCGCGACCGCTTTGAATCCGGCGCGTGGCCCGCAGGCTGGCCCGAGCCGCCGCGCGTGCGCCGCCTGCGCGCGCTGGAGCTGATGCCCGCCGACGTGGCGCGCGGGCAGGCCGCCTTCCGCGCGTCAGGCGACGAGGAGCGCGTGAGCGTGGAGCAGGCCGATATCTGCCAGGCCGCTTTCGGCGAGGCCGCCGTGGACGTGGTGACCATTCTTGACGTGCTGCATTACATGCCCTTGCAGCAGCAAGACGATGTGCTGCGCCGCGCGCGCGCCGCCTTGCGCCCCGGCGGCACGCTGGCGCTGCGCGTGGGCGACGCGGCAGGCGGCCTGCGCTTCAGGCTCAGCCTGTGGGCCGACCAGCTGGTGACGCTGGCGCGCGGCCACGGCCTGGCGCGCCTGCACGCGCGGCCCCTGGACGAATGGGCGGCGGCGCTGCGCGCGCTGGGCCTTGCGGTGCAAACCGCGCCTACGCCGGGCGGGCTGCCTTTTGCCAACACCTTTCTTATCGCCCGCGCGCCAGCTTCTCCAGCATGACGCAAGCCCTTTCTCCTATCGAGCCGCTGGCCGTGAGCGCCATGACGGCCACCACCGCCCTGGGTGCGGGCTGCCAGCCGCTGCTGGCCGCCTTGCGGGCCGGGCGCAGCGGCCTGAAGCCGTGCGACTTTGAAACCGCCCGCCTGCCCACCTGGATCGGCGAAGCGCCGGGCATCGACGGCGCCACGCTGCCTGCCGCGCTGGCCGCCTACGACTGCCGCAACCAGCGCCTGGCCTGGCTGGGCCTGCAAGCCGATGGCTTTTTGCAAGCGGCGCGCGCGGCCATCGCCCGCTATGGCGCGGACCGCGTGGCGCTGGCGCTGGGCACCAGCACCTCCGGCATTCTTTCCACCGAACTGGCCTACCGCGAGCGCGGGGCCGATGGCGCGCTGCCCGCCTGGTTCGACTACCGCGCCACGCACAACACGGGGTCGCTCACGGCCTTCGTGCGCGAGGCGCTGGGCCTGCGCGGCCCGGCGCTCACCCTTTCCACGGCCTGCTCTTCTTCGGCCAAGGTGTTCGCCGCCGCCCAGCGGATGATGGCCGCCGGGCTGGCGGATGCGGCCATTGTGGGCGGCGTGGATTCCATGTGCCTGACCACGCTGTACGGCTTTGCCTCCTTGCAGCTGACGGCGCCCGAACCCTGCCGCCCGTGCGACGCGCAGCGGCAGGGCCTGTCCATCGGCGAGGCGGCGGCCTTCGCGCTGCTGGAGCGGCCCGGCGCGGCCAGCGGCGATGCAGATGGCGCGGGCGGCGTCATGCTCGCCGGCTGGGGCGAATCCAGCGATGCGCACCACATGTCATCGCCCCACCCCGAAGGCGCAGGCGCGCGCGCAGCCATGCGGCAGGCGCTGGAGCGCGCGGGACTGCGGCCCGCCGACATCGGCTACATCAACCTGCACGGCACCGCCACGCAGGCCAACGACGCCGCCGAGGCTGCCGCCATCAGCGCGCTGTTTGGCCCCAGCCACGCGGGCAGCGGTGTGCCGTGCAGCTCCACCAAGGGCATGACGGGCCACACGCTGGGCGCGGCCGGCGCGGTGGAAGCCGTGATCTGCGCGCTGGCCCTGCGCCACGGCCTGCTGCCTGCCAGCGTGGGCACGCGCCAGCCTGATGCAGCGCTGGCGCTGAACGTGGTCATGCAGCCCGCGCCCGCGCCCGGACTGCGCCACGCGCTATCCAACTCCTTCGGCTTTGGCGGCAGTAATGCCAGCCTGGTTTTTTCTCTTTCACGCCCTGACGGGGAGGCCGCATGCTGAATGCGTGGATTGAAGGCATCGGCCTGCTCGGCCCCGGTCTGGACGGCTGGCCGCAGGCGCTGGCCGTGCTGCGCGGCGACGTTAATTCCATCCGCATCGGCCGCCGCAGCAATATCCAAGACTTGAGCATGCTGCACG
>ERZ773070.509-NODE-509-length-28637-cov-9.245994_pt1 | contig 28637 bp, 26 predicted proteins | sample MGYA00580618_ERZ773070 | MGnify/ENA primary metagenome ERZ773070 (study PRJEB29015, sample SAMEA2738023) | human oral metagenome | biome: human oral; feature: human-associated habitat; material: dental | place: China | collected 2019 ... | reverse complement strand
GCCAAACTGGTGAGCCTTATCGCCAGCACATAGAATGATTTCTCCAGGTTCATATGTACGCACTACTGCACGTAGATGTTTTAAAAGTAGCTCTAACTGCTCTGGTTTTACTCCTTTAAACACTACAGTGTTGAGTAAAAACGAAGGCTTGATATCTTGCAAGTTCATGTACACTCCGATAATTTTATTATTAGAAATCGTTTTTGTTGTAATTACAACATATCTTATTCCACATTCCTGCAATCATGAAACCCAGAAGAGTCAAAACTCTTCTTGCTATATGGTTTTACGGAGAGGAAAAATAGTGGATAACAAGATGTTCTGTTTCCAGTGCGAGCAGACTGCTGCTTGTACTGCATGTACCGGCGCTGCTGGCGTCTGTGGTAAGCCTTTTGACGTTGCTTTTGCTCAGGATGAGCTTACCGGCGCTCTGGTTGGTCTTTCTCGCACCGAGCTTGCTGCTGGCAAGCGCTCTAATCGTGCGGACCAGCTGATTGTTGACGGTCTGTTTACCTGCATTACTAACGTCAACTTTGACAAGGCTGCTGTTGACGCAATTACTGCTCAGGTTCGTGACGAGAAGAACCGTCTAGCTGCAGAGGCTGGCGTGGAGCCTGTTGAGGATCTTCCACTTGGAGGCGTTTGGTCCGACAACGAGGATATTAGATCTCTCAAGTCCCTCATTCTCTTTGGTATCCGCGGTATGGCTGCTTATGCCTATCACGCTCGCGTTCTTGGTAAGACTGATGACGCAGTTGACGCTTTTTTTGTAAAGGCACTTGCTGCTCTTGCAACTGAGTCCTCCGTTGACGTTTTACTGCCTCTTACTCTTGAGGTAGGCGAGGTTAACCTCAAGTGCATGGCCCTTCTCGACAGTGCAAATACCGGCGCTTATGGCACTCCAGTTCCAACTGAGGTTCCTCTGACTATTGAGCCTGGTCCATTCATTGTTGTTTCTGGCCACGACCTTCTTGACCTCAAGATGATCCTTGAGCAGACCGAGGGTACTGGCGTTAACGTCTACACCCACGGTGAGATGCTTCCAGCTCACGGTTATCCAGAGCTCAAGAAGTATCCACAGCTCAAGGGCAACTTTGGTACCGCATGGCAGAACCAGCAAAAGGAGTTCAAGGACATCCCAGCTCCTGTTGTCTTCACCACTAACTGCCTCATGCCACCTCGTCCTAGCTACAAGGACCGCGTCTACACTACCGAGCTTGTTGCCTTCCCAGAGCTCGTTCACATTGACGAGGATGCTAACGGCAAGAAGGACTTTAGTGCTGTTATCAAGCAGGCTCAGGAGCTTGGTGGATACACTGAGGCTCAGGAGCTCACCGGCATTAATGGTGGCCACAAGGTAACCACCGGCTTTAGCCACGGCGCAGTTCTTGGCATTGCCGATAAGATCATCGATGCTGTTAAGCAGGGTGCTATCAAGCACTTCTTTGTTGTTGGCGGCTGCGACGGCGCTCGCCCTGGACGTAACTACTACACCGAGTTTGTTGAGCAGACTCCTGCAGACTCCGTTGTTCTCACTGTTGCTTGCGGTAAGTTCCGCTTCAACGACCTTGACCTGGGCACCATTGGTGGTATTCCTCGTATTCTTGACGTTGGCCAGTGCAACGATGCATACGGCGCTGTTCAGATTGCAACTGCTCTTGCAGAGGCATTCAACTGTGGTGTTAACGACCTACCACTGAGCTTTGTTCTGTCTTGGTACGAGCAGAAGGCAGTTTGCGTTCTGCTGACTCTGTTGCACCTTGGTATTAAGAACATCAAGCTTGGACCAACTCTTCCTGCATTTGTCAGCCCTAACGTTCTTAACATCCTTGTTGAGAACTACGGTATTGGCCCAATCGGCGATGCTTCAGAGGATCTTGCTCAGATGCTTGCCTAATTGGCGAGAAACCCCTCTAGTCCTTTCCTAAATTGCGCCTCCTAGCACGTAGCTGGGAGGCGTTTTTATCAAGAATTTATTTGACTAATAGATTAATACCTTTTCAAAAAACTTGAGAATTTTAAGATATCCTCTCCTATAGTAGTTTGGTTGGCTAATTCATATAAAACTGAATCTGCAATATAATCTCTATATATAGTGTCTTTTTTTGTAAAGTTTGATGTATTAGACACTAAATTGTCGGTAAACAACTTCTGATACCGCTCTGCTGTAATTCTTAATAGATGTTTAGTTAATGTTTCAATTGTTCTTTCAACTTCAGTGGGATCTTTGTCTGCAAAAAATGAACCCCATACAAAGTTAGATGCAAAATATCCTTCACCAGATTCTTGATATAGTTCATCTACTGTGTAATCGTTATTGACAATTGTATAAAGTAAGCCGAATAAACCCATTAACGTATATCTACCGTTTCTTAGAACATCAGCTTCAACTGGCTTATTAATGTTATTTTTCAGAGAATTTAATACTTTTGTATATACATTGTCGAAGCGAATTAAATCAGCAGCAAAATCAGACTTTTTTTGATCCTTTAAGTATTTAAGTCTAAAGACGCGCTTGTAGTAATCTTCATTTTCAAAGAGTGACATCTTTGAACTACGCGCCTTTCCGGGCTGCTGGTAAACAAAAGAAGTCATTATTTGAGCAAATTGATCATTAGCAATTTCTATATCAAATTTGTTTTTATCTACTTTTTTGGTACCTTTCTTAACCGTTAAATTAATTCGGTACTTGTTTAAAAGATGCGCCTGTAGAGATATCATTTCATTAGAATTTGATTTTAGATCTCTAGGAGATATTGCTTTTTGTGTATTTGTTGCTTGAGCTATTTGTGAGAAAAACCTAGCGTTAACTTCGCTTAAATCATCTATAGGTTCGCCATTCGATACAAGTTTACATGGAATAAAGAACTCGTCATGATTATTTCCTTTATATGTTGATATCAAATATGTAGTTTGTCCGCCATTAACTATTGAGAAATTTTTAACTTTTAGACTTTTGCCAGAGAAACTAAAATCAGTACAGACAATAGTTAATCCATTATTAAGGAACCAAAAATCAGAGCGACACTTGTTAAGTGTATGAATGATTCCCGAATCGACTCCCTTAGATTTAAAATAATTTCGAATATTTAAATCAAATAAACCATCATTTGCCTTACTGTTATACAAATTAATAAGCGATTTGGACGAGATGTTGGCAAATGCACCTTTGTATTTTTGGGAATTGTATTGTAAAAAATTATTCGCTTCATCTATTTCAAATTTATATTCATCAACAGTACTTTTACTTTCATAATGATGTTCAAGCACTTCAGTCAATTCATTAAAAGTGTAAATTGAAACTTCATCTGTAGTTAGATCTAATTGACCATCTGATGAAATTTTATTGAGAATAGCACTTGTGTTGTCATTTTTAGCGGTAGTACAAATATAGTATTCAACATTGATATCAGATTCAGACTCAAAAGTATCCAAAGCTTCAGATAATGCTTTTCTTAAATTATCATTATAGATTGAAAGATTTGATGTTGATTTGAAGTTATTAAGGGTAGATTTCATCTTTCTTAATTCTTCAACAACCTTATTAGGTTGCAATTCATTAGTATTTTTTGATTGTCCAATAATTATTTTTTGTGTTTCTGAATCATCAAAAATAACAAAGTCTATTCCGCCGTCATCTTTACCGTCAGTTACACAAAATTCAATATCCTTGAAATTTGAATCATAGAAATTTTCGTCTGTAATTTTCAAATCAAATGATTTAAATAATGAAACCAAAAAATAATCGAATGCATGGTTTTCATCTAGTTTAATGTTACGAGATTTTGCTACAGAAATAATTTTATTAATATGTTGTTTAATGATACTATCCTCAGAAACCATTTGTGCCTCCTACGCATTTTACGTTTATTTTTATTTTATATATCGCTCTTTAGCAGATCTAGATCTATTTCGTAAACGGTACACGAATTCCCAATGTTCGATTTATTAAAAAACGTTCAAGAATGACACTCTTCTCTATAACAGAATATGGCATAATGCCACTGTCAAAGTAACAATTAATGTTAGTCATTAGTAACATTTAACAGAAGGATTTTTATGGCTAAAGTTGCGGTTATCGGTTGTACCCACGCAGGCGTTTTTGCCACTTCTTCAATCTTGGCTGCACATTCAGATTGGGAAGTTCACGTCTTCGAGCGTAATGATACAGTCTCCTTTTTGTCATGCGGCATTGCTCTTTGGGTAGGTGACCACGTAAGCGATCCTAATAAGATGTTTTACAGCTCTCCAGAAACCCTTGCAGAGGCTGGCGCTCACGTTCACATGACCACCAACGTCACTTCCGCAGATGTTAAGACCAAGCATATTGTTTGGGAAGACCTTAAAACTGGTAAAACTTTTGAGGATAACTTTGATTACCTTGTGATTACCACCGGCTCTAAGCCAATTGTTCCACCGCTACCTGGTATCGATGGACCTCGCGTTCTTCAATGTAAAAACTGGGCTGATGGTCGTCGCATTCACGACACCATGGCAGCTTCCAAGTCCGCCATTGTCATCGGTGCGGGCTACATTGGTGCGGAGCTTGCAGAACAGCTCTCCGAGCGTCAGAAGGACGTCACCCTCATTGATATGCTTCCTCGTGTCCTTGCAAAGAACTTTGACAAGTCAATTACTGACCAGGTAGAAGCAGCTTACACTGAGCACGGCGTCACGCTTGCGCTTGGCGAGAAGGTCATGAGCTTTGAGGACAATGGCAATTCAATCACAGTTGTCACTGATAAGGGCTCCTACACCGCAGATTACGCAATTCTAGGAATTGGCTTCCTGCCTCGTACTGATCTCTTTGACGGTCAGCTTGAAATGCTTTCTAACGGCGCCATCAAGGTTGACGAGTACATGCGAACCAGTGAGCCTGGCGTTTTTGCAGCTGGTGATTCTGCTTCCATCATCTTTAACGTTACTGGTAAAGAGGACTACATTCCACTAGCAACAAATGCCGTTCGTCAGGGTCTGCATATTGGTCCTAATATGCTTAAGCCAACCGCTGCTTATGCAGGTACTCAGGCTTCTAGCGCTGTTCAGCTCTACAACTACTCCATGGCAGCAACAGGTCTCACCGTTGAGGGTGGTAAGGTTCGTGGCTACGAGTACGATTCCATCTCCATTACGGAAAACTACCGCCCTGAGTTCATGCTGACCACCGAACCAGTTACCGCAACGCTTGTCTGGGATCCAGAAACTCGTCTTATCAAGGGCGCACAGTTCTTCTCGACACATGACGATGTTGCTCAGGCAGCAAACGTCGTCTCAGTTGCTATTGCTGCTGGTATGACCATTGATAATCTTGCAGCTGTTGACCTTCTGTTCCAGCCAAACTTCACCAACCCAATCAACTATATTGGTTCCGTTGCTATGGCTGCCTGCGCAAAGGCAAAATAGGCTTCGCACATAACACGCATCAAATAAGAAGGAAGCTGGTAGAAATATCAGCTTCCTTCTTTGCTATCGAGCCCGAGTCTAGCCCGATGGATGCGTGTTTTAGTCTGTGCCTGCCTTAAAACGATGCTCATTTTGGCTTTCTACTCACTACGGCAATGTAGTTGAGGTCATCAGCGTGATCGTTAAAGAACGTAAACATGCTGGTAAACATCTTGGTATTCTCGGGCTTGAGACCATTTCTGATAACTCTTAGAGCACCATCTGCGCCCTCGTCAGCGATGAGTCCTGCTGGATTCATAAGCGTCATCTTGCCGCTCTTAGTTTCTGGTGAGAAACCCGCTGACTCAAAGAGACTCTTCCAACCTGCAAGGGTAAGTGGTTTCACGTTAACGTTAATAGTTCGCGAGAGCTCATGGACTAGCTCATCATTTTCTTTGAGCAAAAGAACGTCATGAGTGAGTAGCACACCACCTGGCTTCAGTACGCGCGCATACTCTTTTACGGCTGCCTCTTTCTGCTGATCAGTCAGCATGGTAAGCATTGCCTCGTTGATAACAACATCAAAGCTGTTATCAGGGTAGGAGAGGTTCGTAGCGTCTCCTTGTTCCACCGTTACGTACTCTGAGATATTGTTTCTCGCGATATTTTCTTTTGTTTTAGGGAGCACGTCTGCATTGAGATCAATTGCGGTTACATGACAATGAAAACGTTTTACCAGCTCAACTGTAGTTGTTCCAATATTACAAGCTACCTCAAGAATCTGAGTTTCTGGCGTGATATCCACAGAATTGAGCAACCAATTGGTTGCCTCAATACCTCCAGGACGCAGTCTTGTTTTGCCCATACGAAGTAAAAACTCGTGACCAGCTTCCATACTAAGGCCTCCTTCATGTTATAAAGTTAGCTATATCTAACTAATACAAGTTAAGCACATCAGCGCCTGTAAAAGAAGGCTAATTAATTGCTATTTTTGAAACAATTTTGTTGATGCGGGTTTTGAGACAGGTTATAAATCTTGTCTTTATAAGACCGCTGTATACTTTAGTTACTGATTCAAAAATCAACAGGAGTCAAAATATGAGCAAGGCTACAACAAAGATGGCCATCGCGTTTGCATTTAAAGAACTACTGCTAGAGAAGCCACTAAACAAGATTACTGTTAATGATATTGCCGAGAAATGCGAAATGAACCGTCAAACGTTCTATTACCATTTCCATGACATTCTTGAGCTTACCGAATGGATTTGCGAGGAAGATGCTGAGCGTGCACTCAAAGAAAATAAGACGTACGATACTTGGCAAGAAGGGTTTCTCGCCATCTTTAACATGATAAAAATGGATAGAACCTTTATCGTCAATATCTATCGCAACGTGCCACAAGACTATTTATACAAATATTTGTACAAGGTTACGTATCAACTTCTCTACAATGTGCTCGAAGAAAAAGCTGAGGGAATGGTTGTTAGGGAAGAGGATAAGGTTTTTATCGCTAATTTTTACAAGTATGGATTTGTGGGATTAGTGCTTGAGTGGATTGATGGGGGAATGACAGAAAATCCTAAAATCATTGTCGATAGGCTAAATTCTCTTATTCACGGGTCATTTAAGCATGCACTGACCAATGCTAAAAGAAACAAATAGCAATACGACACAATAGCTGTTTTGTCGTGAAATTTAACAATCTGAGTGGACTGTCACCTTATAGGACAGTCCACTCTTTTTGTGCATTTTCTTTAGCAGTTTATAAGTTTATAGTGGACGCGAGGTAAGGGTGACTTACTAATTTTCGCAGATATTGATGCGGAAAACTAAGGAGGAAGTTATGTACTACTCTGCTGGAACGTATGAGTCGTTCGCTAAACCAGAAAAACCCAAAGATGCCGACAGAAAATCAGCCTATATCATCGGAACAGGCCTTGCAGGTCTAGCTGCTGCGTTTTATCTTGTCCGCGATGGTCAGATTAAAGGTTCAAGAATTCACCTGCTAGAAAAACTTGAACTTGCAGGCGGAAGCTGTGATGGTCGCAAAGATGTAACCAAGGGTTTCTATATGCGCGGTGGTCGTGAGATGGACAACCACTTTGAATGTATGTGGGATATGTTTAGAGACGTTCCATCTATTGAAACACCTGGTATCTCGGTACTTGATGAGTATTATTGGCTCAACAAGCACGACCCTAATTACTCGCTGTGCAGAGCTTCTGAGAAATGCGGTAAAGATGCTCATACAGACAAGAAGTTTAAGCTTGATAGAGCGTCATCGCTTGCACTCGCTAAGCTCTTTATGACTCCCGATAAAGACCTTGAGGACAAGAAGATTAGCGAGGTGCTTCCTGATTCATTCTGGAACACTAACTTCTGGCTCTATTGGCAAACTATGTTTGCATTCCAAAGATGGTCCTCAGCTCTTGAGATGAAGCGCTATTTGTGCAGGTATTGTCATCATATTGATGGTCTCCCTGATTTTACTGCTTTACGTTTTACCAAGTACAACCAGTATGAGAGCATGATTTTGCCGCTGGTAAGGTATCTTGAGGACCATGGCGTCACCGTTGATTATGGTATGGATGTTAAAAACGTCATTATCAACGATATCAACGGTAAAAAGGTAGCTACTCAGATTGTTTACAAGAAGGATGGCTCGCAGCAAACCATCGATCTTACTGAAGACGATTTAGTGTTTATTACCAATGGTTGCTGCACCGATACCTCTTGCTATGGTGATCAGAACACAGCTCCCGATATTAGTAACGTGAGAAATGGCGTGGGAGAATCCTGGGATTTGTGGAAAAACATCGCAGCTCAGGCTAAACATGGTGAGTACGGTAATCCTGAAAATTTCTGCAGTGACTTTGAAGCAACCAACTGGATGAGCGCCACTATCCAGACAAAAGATGAAGAGATTATCAAGAAAATCATTGGCGTCTGCAAGAGAGATCCAAGAGAAGGTAAGGTCACAACTGGTGGCATTGTAACCGTCAAAGATAGCACTGATAACTGGTACCTCTCGTGGACTATTAACCGTCAGCCACAGTTTAGAGCACAGGACAAAGACACTGTACTTATCTGGGTCTATGCTCTGAGCACTAACAAATCTGGTAATTTTGTTAAAAAAGCTATGCGTAACTGCACTGGTGAGGAAGTATGTCAAGAGTGGCTCTACCACATTGGCGTCCCAACCAAAAAGATTGAGGACTGGGCAAAAAATCGCTGTAACACTACTACATGCTTTATGCCTTATATCAACGCATTCTTCCAGCCGAGAAAAGCAGAAGATCGACCTCTAGTTGTACCTGAGGGATCTGTTAACTTTGCCTTTATTGGACAGTTTGCCGAGACTCCTCGAGATACTATCTTTACTACAGAGTATTCAATCCGTACTGGTATGGAGTCCGTCTACACTCTAATGAATGTTGATAGGGGTGTGCCAGAGGTTTGGGGTTCTCAGTACGACATCAGAGAGCTTCTTAGGGCAACCTACTATGCTCTGGACAAGAAAACTCTTGATAAGGCTCCTCTCTCATTCAAAGAGAAAATGCTTTTGAAAGTAGCTCTCAAGGCGGTCAAGGGTACTGATATTGAACTACTTTTAAGGAACAGCGGACTGATTAAGTAGAAGTGCGGAGAAACCCGCAGAACTCAATACGATTGACTACACGCGTTAAACACGCACAAGTAATACAAAAGTGGCTGCAGATGATACGTCAAATGCAGCCACTTTTTTCATTCAGATATAACACTTTGAGATAAGACTATGAATGCTGGATTACATACTATTGAGACCTGTAAAAATAGCTAAAAATGGTATGTGTAACAAACATCGAGAAAACAATTTATAATTTGTAGAAGCTAGAAAACTGTAATGGTAATACATCCAACTTAAACCGAAATGCAATAATGTTTTGAGGAGATTATAAGGTGAATGACTATATAAAATTAAATCAAAATAGATGGAATAATGTAAAAAAGGATTATACCGAGCCATTGACACATGAGGAATTAGAAGAAGTTAAAAATAATTCAATTTCTGTCGCATTAACTGTTGGGAAAAAAGTTCCAAAAGAATGGTTTGAAAAAGCTAACGGAAAAAAGATATTAGGTTTAGCTTGTGGTGGTGGACAGCAAGGTCCAGTTTTTGCCATAAAGGGCTATGACGTAACCATAATGGATTTTTCTACATCACAATTACAAAAAGATGAGATGGTTGCTAAAAGAGAAGGCTTAAAAATCAATACCGTTCAAAGCGATATGACAAAACCATTTCCATTTGAAAATGAAACCTTTGATATTATTTTTAATCCGGTTTCAAATGTATACATAGAAGACTTAGAAAACATGTATAAAGAAGCCGCTCGCGTATTAAAAAAAGGCGGGCTGTTAATGGTCGGATTTATGAATCCTTGGATATACATGTATGACGCTGACATTGTATGGGACCAACCCGATGAGGAATTACTTTTAAAGTTTTCGATCCCTTTTAATTCAAAAGAGCTTGAAGAGCAGGGCAAAATAACCATAGATCCAGAATATGGATATGAATTTAGCCATACCTTAGAAACTCAGATTAGAGGCCAACTTAAAAATGGTCTCGCAATGATTGATTTTTATGAATCATGTGATAAAAGGCATAGGCTGTCACAATATGGAAATGACTATATAGCCACGCTCTGCATCAAACTCTAATCCTATAGAGCATGCTTCAGGACAGCTTGGACAACCTCAGAATCAAAGTCTCCCTGAGCCTCTGTAAGCGCTTCTAAGAGCTGAGATACACCTTCCTCGTAGACACTAGGCAACAGGTACTTTGAAACTGCCTTGGCCTCGTCAGTGCCGTTTTCCATGCAGCATGAGTGCGGAGCAAGCTTAAGAAGGTCCAAGTCATTTTCAGAATCACCACAAACAATGACTTCTTCTGGCTTAAGACCTATAGCTTCGATGAGCGTTTCAAATCCCTGTGCTTTATTCCAACCGCGATAATTAATGTCAAACCAGCCTGAATATGGGGAAACTAATTCAACTTCTGGAACTGCGTTGGTAACCGCTTCATAAACCTCTTGCTGCCGCTTTTCATCTTGAGGGAAGAGTAGACCTCCTGCATACATAGGAACATCTTTTGGAACGGACTGAGGTCCAAGTCCTGGCACAAAAGTGTTGAACGAGGCTGCAAGATAATCTACCACCTCTTGAGTAGTGTTAACTATTTTCCAAGAGGATGTAAATGATGTATCTAAAGGCTGCTCAAGCGGACCTTCTTCATAATACGTAAGCAAGCAGTCTTGCATTGGAGAAATTACTTCGAAGATTTTTTCCATAATTTCATAGGTAAATTGTTTTTTGAAAATGAGGCGGCCGTTAAAATAGAGAAGTTTTCCACTAGCAAACAAGCCGGTATCAGTTAGAGAAACGTCTGATTTGAGATAAGACAGAGCATCGTATACAGGTCTTCCAGTAGAAAGACCAAATGCAATACCTGTGGCTTTAAGGTTCTTAATTGCCTGATGAGTTCTTTCTGAAATAGCTGGATTTTCTGCTGGTTTTAACGTTTGATCCATATCGGAAAGAACAAGCTTAATCATCAAGACTCCAAACTCCATATACAACAAATGAGTGTTTTGTTAATTCTACCAGCAAGAGTAGAGAAACGAATATAGATTGCCATTATTATTACGTTATTACATTAAGACCACGAGATTAATAGAGAGTCCATGAATATTTATGACCACTTTGCTCACGAGGATGAATATCCAGAGCTCAACATAGAAGCAATGTCTGAACGACTAGCAAAGGCTCTGTCTTTTAAGACAGTATATACAGACGCTGATACAACTGATTGGGCGCAATTTGATGGCCTTCAACAGCACATTGTTGATAGTTTCCCATATGTTATGACCGCAGCTTCCAACGTTGAAGTAGTTGGTCACTCCCTACTCATTGAAATTCCAGGATTTAACCATGAGCTTCCTGCATTGATGCTTATTGCTCACCAAGATGTTGTTCCTGTTGTACCTGGAACGGAAGATGCGTGGACGCATGACCCCTTTGGCGGAGATGTCGACGACACCTATATTTGGGGACGAGGCGCGCTCGACATCAAAGATATGCTCATGGGAGAGCTTGAGGCATTGGAGTATCTGCTTTCACAGGGTTTCTCGCCAAGACGCTCTATCTACCTGGCATTTGGTGAAGACGAAGAAGTCTTAAGCCACGGCGCCACCAAGCTTGCAGAGGTAATGGCCTCACGAGAAATGCGTGCAGCTTGTCTGCTAGACGAAGGTACCACCACATTTTTTGACGGCAGTGCATACGGTGCGCCTAAGGCCACGGTGGCCGACATCTGTCTCTCACAAAAAGGCTTCCTGAACGTTAAGCTTACCGCGCGCGGGCATGGAGGACATTCTTCTAATCCGTTTGGCGGAACATCACTTGAGCATTTGAGCTGCGCACTTGCAGCTCTTTCAAAGGCTAAACCTCAACCTGAGCTTAATGATATTGTTAAAGAAACCTTTAAGGTTCTTGCACCAGAAATTACAGAAGAACCTTTTGCATCCCTAGCACATGACGTAGATGCAAATGCAGATAAGATTGCATTTGCAGCAGCTCAGATCAAAGAGCTCTATCCATTTGTTACAACAACATATGCCTTTAATATGCTTGAGGGTTCAAGTAACGCGGCTAATGTTATGCCTGGTAATGTCAATGCAACCATCAACATCAGACTGCTTCCTGGTGTAAGCGTCAACAAAACTGTTGAGCACATTAAACAGGTGGTGGCTCAAATTGACCCTTGCATCGAAGTTGAGGTTTTGCACTCCACTCCTGCAGGAAGAATTGATTCTCCAACTGGAGCCGGCTATCAAGAACTCAAGGCCATCATGGAACATTACCATCCAGGCGTTACTTTTGTTCCATCGTTTGTATGTGGTGGTACCGATTCCGTTCGATATGAGGGAATCTGCGATTCTATTCTGCGCATTTGTCCTTTTAGGCCAACACCAGAAGATGAGGAAGACGGCGTTCACGGCATTAATGAACGCATCGAGAAACGCGTTTATGCCCAGGGTATCCGCGTTCTTGTAGCCTTTGTTAAACAAATGTGCCAATAATTTGCTATCGAACAACTTACGTTAAAATAGAAACATGTTATGTTCTACAAAAAGGGGAGAATCACGTTGCAAACTAGGCAGCAGCTAGCTAATCAAGTAGCATCCCAAATTAAAGAAGCAGCAGACGCTAATGCAGCAAAAGCTCAAGCAGAAGGTACTATTACTGATCCAGTTGGTAGTTCTAACAATCCTTCCAATGCTATTTTTACCGTTGCAAACGTTATTACATTTTGCAGATTGATTCTTACAATTGTCTTCCTCGTTCTCTTCTCAACAGGTGGAAATCGTTGGGTAGCGCTTGGTTGTTATGTAACCGCCGCTGTCACTGACTTTCTTGACGGTCAGATTGCTCGTAGAACACAGACCGTCAGCTGGCTGGGTAAAATCATGGATCCTATCATGGATCGAGTCCTTCTTATTACTGGTGTTCTCGGGCTCCTAATTATTGGAGAGCTTCCTCTTTGGATTCCGCTGTTTGTTATTGGACGAGACGTTTACCTTACCCTGGGTGCACTTGTGGTTCGCAGATTCCGTAGACGTCCCATTGATGTTGTCTTTGTAGGTAAAGCTGCAACTGCATTTTTGATGACTGGCTTTAGCCTACTTCTCCTAGGCATTCCCGTTGTTTCCGGACTTGGACTGGTAAACGTTAGCTGGCTTCCAGGTCTTAATTCTGAAAGTAGCGCTCTAGGCATCTTCTTTGTGTACATAGGAATTATTTTCTCGGCAATTACCGCCATTGTTTATACTGTTGAAGCGGCTAAAATAGTTAAAGATAGTAAAATCACTCAAGCATAAGTTAGGTTGTTTATGACTTTCCTCCAGCACAACCATGTATCTTTGCGCCAGCTCTCTTATAAGATGCTGGCTTTTCTTGTAAGTTTGCTGCTTGTGATTGTCCTCACTGCTCCTTTTATACCTGCATCTAAGGTTCTGGCAGAAAATACCTCTTCTAACAAGTCTTCTGTAACCGATGAACCAGAACTTACCGAGGCAACTACTGCAATTGTTACTGATGCACAAGGAAACGTTCTTTGGAGTAAAAATCCCGATCAAGAGCTTCCTATGGCATCCATCACTAAGGTCATGACTGCGATTGTTGCACTTGATTCAGGCGTTAATCTTGATGAGCCTTGCAAAATCACTGTTCCAGATCTTGAAGAAGGCTCACAAGTTGCAGGTCTAACTGCGGACGATACTCCAACGCTCAGGCAACTTATTATGATGATGCTGGTATATTCGGCAAATGACGCTGCTTATAACATTGCCATCAACGTATCCGGCTCTCAGCAGGCCTTTGCTGATCAAATGAACAAGAAAGCCGCTGAGATTGGCATGACTCATACGCAATTTCAAAATCCTCACGGCTTAGATGCCGACGGTCATTATTCAACGGCACGAGACCTTGCTCTGATGGGTCGTTATGCTCGAGAACATTACCCACTAATCGCAAGTGCTGTTTATACCAGGTCATACACCACAACGGTAGGAGGGGAGCAACGTACATTCCACTCAACTGATGATCTTATGGACACTTATCGTGGTCTTCTTGGCATCAAAACAGGTGCAGAAGACTCTGGTACCGCTTTCTTAGGAGCCTCCAGACGTGGAAACATCACGCTTTATACCTGCGTGCTTGGTTGTGAGACCATACAAGGTCGTTTTGACGATACAGCCATACTGATGAACTGGGCTTATCGCAATTACAACCGTATAAGCGTTCAGCGTGCTGACCAGATTATTCAAATCCGTCCCAGTGAAGATAATTTCTTGTTCTCTGCAGTAGTTAAACCACTAACCTCCACTACGTATATGGCTTGGCCAGGATCTAAAGATTTTACGTATCAGACAACTATGCTTTCACTCAACTACCCAGTAGCTGATAAGCAACTGATTTCTTCAACAGACTGGACGCAGGATTCTGCGAGAGTAGGAACTACCATTACTCAGGCACATGTCACACTTTGGACTATTCCAGCCTACAACCTCTTTGACCTTCATTCGATTGCTCCGTATCTCTTTGGAGAAAACTAATGTCTGAGCAGAAACGCTCTATCCTCCATACCGAGCTTGAATATCTTGGCGCGCAATTCTCAACCTCACCTGAAGGCTTCGACTCAGCCCAATCTTTCTATGGCGAGAAACCCCTTGAGGAAGCTCTAAAAGACTGCGTCCTTGTTGATCTCAGTGGTATTAGTTACACACTTGTAAGTGGAGCGTCAGCTCAGAATTTTGTTAAAGCTGTCTTTGCAGGTAAACAGCTTGAGATAGGGGAGACTTCTTTTGAGTGTGTGCTCACAGGAGATGGATCTCTATCTTCCATTGCACTTCTCGCGCGTTCTGGTCAAAACGAGTACGTTGTACTTGATGCTTCTAAGCGCTCACTTATCCTTGAAGAGTGGCTTTCTATCATTGCTTCTGTTGAACAAAACGGCATAGCTCCTTATGCTGAGGTGTCTTTGGAAAATGCAACTCCACTGCTGACGCCACTTCTTCTTGCTGGTAAAAAAATAGAAAAAGTTCTTATGGACTATCTTGGCGAGCAACAGCTTCCAGAAGAGTCAAAACTTTGTAACCTTATGCTTGACCAGACAATCCCAGCTCTTGTAGCTAATGTTTCAACTAAGAAAGTTCCTGCATATTTAGTTATGATTCCTCCGGTTCATACGGTAATTCTTTTTAGGAGTCTACTTTCTTTTGAGACGGTTCATCCTCTTGGACACAAACAACTTGCCAAAGGTTTGAAAACGTATCTTCCATGGTTTTCAGAACTTGCAAGTAACACTAAAGTAGTATTAGCTAAAGATAAACTTGAGGGTTGGGGTTTACTTAGAACCTCCGATGATTTCATTGGTGCAAGAGGAGATCTTCTATGAAATATGCAATTAATGCAGTAGGTGTCCCAACTCCTATGGGGCCATACTCCCAGGGTACTACTGCAGGTAGATTAGTATTTGTAACTGGTCAAATCGCAGTATCTGCAGAAAATCCAAACAAATTAATTGACGGTGGAGTTGAAGAACAGACAACTCGCATCATTCATCTTGCTCAGTCAATTCTGGCAGAAGCAGGATGTACGCTTTCTGATGTTGCTCAGACAACTATCTACCTTGCCGATATCAATGATTTACCTAAAGTAAATGAGATTTACAGACAGTATTTTGTCCTTCCAGCGCCTAGTCGAGCAGTTGTTGAAGTTTCTGCGTTACCACTTGGTGCGCTCATCGAAATGAACTGCATCGCGTGCCGTTAAGCGTTATTATTATCTTGTAACCAAAATTAAGGAGAAACCATGTCAACTGACGACATCAAACAGCAGTCACCAGACTCGACAGAGATTTTCCGCATGCCATCAGCTGACGCCACGGTTCCAGACCTCATGGCTCAACAAAAACCGTCTCATCCTGTTCTTACTATTGTTAAGGGACCACAGACTGGTCAAACTTTTGAGCTTAATCTTCCGCAGATTTCTCTTGGTAGAGATCCAAAGAGCAGTGTTTTCTTAAATGACATGACGGTCTCTAGAAATCATGCCACTATTGATCTTTCTAACCTTTCCCTTGGTTATGCAACTATTGAAGACCTTGATTCTCTAAATGGTACTTGGGTTGATGGTGCCATTATCAATAAAGCTACGCTACGCGATGGTTCAACCATTCAGATTGGCACGTTCCGTATGGTCTTTCATACCAGTAGAGTTTCAGCTTAAAGTTAAAGGATAACTTTATGGCTGATTCAAGCTTTCTCACCATCGGTAAAGTAGTCAAGAAATTACAGACCCTCTATCCAGACTTGAGCGTTTCTAAAGTCAGATACCTACAAAATGAGGGCTTAATTACCCCCATTAGAACCGCTGGTGGCTATCGTTTGTATTCTCAAAATGACGTTAAACGCCTTGAGACCATTCTGTATTTGCAGAAAAATCGCTTTATGCCGCTCTCCGTCATTAAAGAAGAACTTGATAGACAAGATAAAAACCTTGAAGCTGAACTACAAGTCCATGATCAAGCTGTTGAAGCCACTAACACTGAGGCTCAAGCTACACCAGAAGCTCAAGGTTCTTCTCGCGAGGTCCAATCACCACTTGATGGAAAACAAGTTTCCCAAGCAATTCTTGGCGCAACACATGCTGACGCTATTGTTGTTCCTGTGGATGACCCTGAAATTGTCCAGAAATATCACGCCATTGATCGCATTCCAGAAATTGTGGGATGCTCTGTAGGATTTGTTCGTCAGCTTTCCGAAGCAGGCGTTATTACCCTTAAACGATCTCCACATGGTAGAGACCTTGTAGACGGCAAGGATCTTACGTTGATTCGCCTTTGTAGTGATCTTCGTCACTTTGGTTTTGAGCCTAAAAACCTGCGACAATACGTTATGGCTGCAAACCGAGAATCTAGTATGTTTGCTAAATCACTTGTCGTATATGCCAAAAAAGGCGGGGGAGTTGAAGTTGACTATACTGATGAAACTCGTCAGAAGTTTATGGCAGCTCTAACCCGCATGTTAGGCCTTACTAATGCAATTAGAAATGAACTTATCACTAAATTAGTTCGTGAATCTTTTAAGGATATGCGCCTAGACGAGTAATCTAGGTGTATATAACTATTCATTAATTTTTGATTTTGAATGTGAGGACACTGTGTCTACGTATGATTATGAGAGTCATATCATTAGCATTCCTGATTATCCAGAGCCAGGCGTTATCTTTAAAGATGTAACTCCACTTTTTAAAGACCCTGAGTGCTTCCACGCAGTTGTCGATGACATTGCAGAGCACTTTGCAGATGCAGGAATTACTAAGGTTATTGGTGCTGAGGCTCGTGGTTTTCTTGTTGGAACCCCTGTAGCCTATAGACTAGGTGCAGGTTTTGTTCCTGCTCGTAAGCCTGGCAAGCTACCTCGTGAGGTGTACGCTCAAGCTTATGATCTTGAGTACGGTACTAGTGAGCTTCAAATTCATACTGACGCACTTACCACCGACGACGTAGTTCTTATTGCTGATGATCTTGTTGCTACTGGCGGTACCTGTGTTGCTTGTGCTCAACTTGCCGAGAAGGCCGGTGCAAAAGTAGCTGGTTTTGCATTTGCACTTGAGCTTTGCTATCTTCACCCAAGAGAAATTATTGGTAAATGCTTTGATCAAGAGGTCTACACCCTTATTAAGGTTCAATAAACATAATTGCTTACATCAAACTCACTTTAGGCTGGCAAGATTGTATGCTTGTCAGCCTTTTATTTTGTATACATAAGCATTTTGTTAATTAAAGTAAACTTGTTTGCAATGCATAGATTTTCTCCATAATCGCAGGTCAAAGTTAAATTTATGCAATGTTATTTACTTATCACACGTTAAATAGCTGCGTAAATGTTCTTTCAAGTTTGTATGAAATACCATTTTCGGGGTAAACTATTCAAATACTCAATAGGGTAGCTTCCTGTCAACATGGGTTTCTCGCCAAGAAATCGGCAAATTGACTTTGATTTTTTATCAAATGAGCTATCCTAGATGACAAAGCAAAGCAACACGTAGCCCAATTGTTTTCGTGCTTTGCGGAAGGAGCTTATATGTCACAGCGCCGATCTTTCACAAGACGAGACGCTCTCTTATTTGCAGGTCTTGGTGTAGCTGCTACGCTGCTTACTCCAGCTAGGCTATTCGCAGACCCACAAAGCGATCTTGAGGCCGCATCTGCCCAGTTAGACTCACTTGGTGCAGCTCTTGCAGAGGCCATGGATAACCTTAACGAGAAGACCTATGCACTTGACGCTACCAACAACAAGATTGGTGAAGTTCAAGAGCAGATTGCAGAAACCACAAACCAGCTCAATCAGCAGCGCCTGGTCCTTTCTGCAGCAATGAGGAGTGCTTATAAAGCAGGTCCACAGGAGACTTTGGACTTCCTTCTTGGAGCATCAAGCCCAGAGGACTTTGTTAGCCGTGTCTATTACATGGACCGCACTAGCAAGCAAGAGGCTGACTCCATTAATACGGTTAAGGCTCTTGGCGATCAACTTCAGGCTCAGCAGCTTGAACTTCAGGCCGAGCAGGAGAATCTCCAAGCTCAGGTCGCAGAGATGAAAACAACCGCAGACGGTCTTCAAAGCCAAGTTGCGGAAGCTAAGGCTTACTATGACTCTCTTGATGCAGAAGTAAAAGCACAGCTTGCCGCTCAAGAGGCTGCATCAGCAAATAACAACGTTTCCTATGCAATTGAGACTGTTACTCGTGAGAACCCCTCTAACAGCTCTGAGTCCAACGATAGCCCCTCTAACAGTTCAAACTCCAGCTCTTCGAACTCTAGCAACTCCAGTAGCAGTTCTAACTCTAGTAGTGGCTCTAACTCTAGTAGTGGATCTGACTCAGGCAGCGGATCACACTCCAGCGGTGGTGGCGGTGGTTATCCAGCCGCAGGCGGCGGCGTTGCCACTGCTTATGCTTGCATTGGCTATCCATACGTTTGGGGTGGAGCTTCTCCTGCTTCTGGCTTTGACTGTGGTGGTTTGGTCTATTACTGCTTCCTTGGTTATCGCGCAGGTACTGCAGGAACCATTGGACGCGCCATTCGTGCTCATGGTAACTGGCACGATTCCATGGATGAGCTCAATTATGGTGACATCATCTTTACCCGTGCAGGCTACGAGCATGTTGGAATCTATATCGGCGGTGGTCGCATGATTCATGCAGCCAACGAGTCTGTCGGCGTCATCGAGGGTCCTGTTTACGCTTGCTATGGTGGAGGACCATTCTCTGGCTAATCATAGTTGGGTACGCACCCTCAACTACGTACAATTTTTGTACAAATTTTAACTATACGCACGTAAAGTCGTACAATATCCAAGTACGCTTTACGTGCTTTTTTAACCATTAACCGCTAGGGGAGATTGTGGCGTTTCATCTCAAACATAAGACAAACGTTATTGAACGTCACTTTTCTCGCAGATTCCAAGTAGCACTCATTGGAGAAGGTCTGCTTGTTGGCCTTATGGGTGGTGGCGTAGTAACACTGTACCGACTTTGTCTCTCTTTTGCAGAAGCACAAATGCGCTCCATTACCCAATCAATCGCAGGTAATTGGCCTTATATGGCTCTTTGGTTTAGTATACTGCTCATTCTTATGGTGGCCGTCTGCTTGCTCATGAAATTTGAGCCCTATACATCTGGCTCCGGAATTCCTCAAACCAACGCTGAAGTCATGGGATCTGCCGACATGCCTTGGTATCGAGTTCTTCCCGTCAAGTTTATCCAAGGCGTTCTCGTTGCCTTTGGCGGACTGTCTATGGGTCGAGAAGGTCCATCAGTCCAGTTAGGTGCTGTTTCCGGTAAAGCAGTCTCCAAGCTCCTCAAGCGCAAAAGGGGAGAAGAACGTCTTCTAGTCACCTGTGGTGCTGCTGCAGGTATGTCTGCTGCTTTTCATGCGCCTCTTACCGGCACACTTTTTGCTATCGAAGAGATTCAGAAAGAGTTTCATGCTCCATTGATTATCTCGGCAATGACCGCCTCAGTAGGCGCTGACTTTCTTGTATCAAACGTCCTTGGAATGAAGCCAGTGCTTCAGCTTCCATACGTAGCACCGCTACCGCACGTTGACTACGCCTTTGTACTTTTTGTGGGTGTTATCTGCGGTTTATTGGGTGCGCTTCACAATAAGGGAATGTTCTTTGCTCAGAGGCTTTACAAAAAAATTACCAAATTTGTGCCTTTCTCGAGGCTTATTATTCCTTTTATGCTTGCAGGAATTATGGCGTTTACCTGGCCAGATCTCCTTTGTGGCGGCGACGCCATTATCGAGAAAATCAAAGAGCCAGCAGCGCTTACCGAGCTCATGGTAATAGTGCTTTTACTAGGCAAATACTTCTTTACTACAACGTGTTTTGCTGCAGGAACTCCTGGTGGAACGCTCTTTCCAATGGTTGTTATGGGAACACTTATTGGAACACTGTTTGCCCTGGTAGCTACCCATATTTTTGGTATTCCAATGGCGTATGCACCAAACTTTATTGCCATGGGTGTTGCAGGAATATTTGCCGGGGCAGTGAGAGCTCCTGTTACCGGGGTAGTGCTCATTTTTGAGCTTACAGGTTCTCTTGAGGCCCTTATGGCTATGTCTGCAGTTGCAATTGTGTCCTATGTAACCGCAAATATTCTGCGTGTTGACCCATTCTACGAGCACTTACTTGCAGAATTCTTAGCTTCGCAACAAGGGGAGTCTAAACCAACGCTAGATTCTGGCGAGAAAATCCTTCATGAATTTACAATTGGCCAGGGGAGCCTTATTGAAGGTAAGCTGTTGCAGAACATTCCATGGCCAGACAAAGTTAGAATTGTAACTATTGATCGTGCGGGTTTAGAAATTATTCCAACCGGACAAACAGAACTGATGGCCCTCGACAAGATTCTTGTTATTTATGATGAGATGTATGAAAGTGATGTCATTCTTAAATTAAATTTCATGACCGATTCGTCAGTATAATGCTCGTTGCTGACACACAGCATAGGTAATGCAAAGGAGAGGGGTTCAAGATTCTTCTCCTTTTCTTTCAATTCATTAGTTTACATAATATCGATTATCAGACTTTTATATACTATTATATAAACAGTATCAACTGCAATAGTATACAGAGCCTCAATCACGTTATTATTACCCAGAAAATGAGCCTCTGAGAGCCTTTCTAAGCCTCGATATTAATTGCTTATGAGTAATTACACCTATAGCTCCAGAAACTATACTTGATGCCATGATAAATTTGATAATTTTTCAATTTGATAAGTTGGCGACAATACTGAATCTTTTATTTATAAAATGGTTTTCTTTGTGTATCGTTCTAAAATTTATTTTTAGAGCTGAGCGTATTTTTATAATTACACATGTTGATAAATCATCTTGAAATAATTTAATAACAATTACACAGCTTAACGCTTCATTGTATGTTTTAACCTTTTACTCCCCTTTTATATATAAAATAAGCAATCTACCTGCATAAATATAATAAATAAGCAGGTAGATTAGGTAAAAATTGTTCTATACAGTCAAACAATATACAATAATTGTATGTCATAAAATCATGGTCTTAAGGAAACCTATGGAAAAACAGGCACTTCTCACCCAATGGCTACATGAACAAGAAATCGCTCATATCAAAGGATGGGATTTCTCTCACATTAGGGACAGATATAAAGAAGAGGATGATCTTCCGTGGGACTTTGGAAGTATCATCAAATCCTATCTACACGATACTGATTATCTATTAGATATGGAAACGGGCGGCGGAGAATTTCTTTTGTCTTTTCTTGCCAATCCTGAACATACTGCAGCAATCGAAGGTTATGCGCCAAACATCAAACTATGCGAAGAAAGACTTCTTCCTTTAGGGATAGATTTTAAGGCAGCTGACGGAGGAGATGAGCTTCCGTTTGAAGATGATTACTTCGATCTTGTTACCAACAGACACGGTAAATACAACATACAAGAACTAAAAAGAATTCTTAAAAGTGGAGGTATATTTCTTACGCAACAAGTTGGCGCTGAGAATGATAGAGACCTAGTAGAGCTTCTACTAGGCAATGTCGAGCTTCCCTTTCCTAAAGCTTATTTGAGTATTGCCAGACAGGAATTCATAGACAATGGATTTGACATTATTGAGGAAGCTGAAGCCTATAGGCCGATAGAATTTTATGATGTAGGTGCTCTCGTTTGGTTTGCAAGAATCATTGACTGGGAATTCCCGTACTTTGAAGTCAAAAAATACCAAGAGAATCTCTTTAAAGCTCAGAAAATTATTGAGCAAGATGGCGTAATCAAGGGAAAAATTCATCGATACTACTTTGTGGCGAGGAAAAAGTAATATATCAAGACAAATTTAGGAGACTATCAAAGAAGGAAAAGAAAACTATGAAAGTAGAAAAAGAACTGTCAGAAATGTCTCTGAACGAATTATGGGAACTTTTCCCAATATTTCTTGTCGAGCACAATGACAAATGGGATGCATTTTATAGTGAAATGGAAGCCAAGCTACAATATATTTTACCTAAACACTCTATAAAGAGGATTAGTCATATTGGTAGTACCGCAGTTCCTGGAATATGGGCAAAAGATATAGTCGACGTTCTTGTTGAAATTTCAACAGATTCTAATATCGAATGTATTGCGCAACTTATCGAACGCAGTGGACTTCTGCGAATGTCAACGGAAGATCGCAGAATATCTTTGAACTCTGGTTATACTAAAAATGGGTTTGCCGATAAGGTCTTTCACATTCATCTCCGATATGTCGGAGATAACGATGAACTGTATTTTCGAGATTACCTGAAAGACCATCCACAGATTGCAAAAGAATACGAAACGTTGAAATTGGGTTTATGGAAACAATTTGAACACAATAGAGATGCTTATACAGAAGCTAAAACAAAATTCATCAGAAAATGGACTGCTGTAGCAAAGAGTGATTACGCTGGGCGTTATTGACTAGAAGAACAAAATGCAGTCATAGATTTTTCGGAGACAGCCATGAGAATTGAACATATCGCACTGTATGTAAATGACCTAGAGGGCGCTCGACGGTTTTTTGTGAAGTACTTTGGGGCAACACCTAACGACGGCTATCATAATCCTCAAACGGATTTTCGCTCATATTTTCTCTCCTTTGATAACGGCGCACGACTTGAAATCATGAACAAACCGGAAATGCCAGACTTGCCCAAAGAACTCAACCGCACAGGATATGCCCATATTGCTTTCAGTGTAGGAAGTAAAGAAAAGGTAGATGCTCTCACTGCAGAGTTGAAGGCAGACAACTATAAAGTCATCAGCGGACCAAGGACAACCGGAGATGGCTATTATGAAAGTTGCATTGTTGCCATTGAACAGAATCAAATTGAAATTACGGTTTAACTAAAAAATTTGAATGGATAATATTGGATATGAAGAAAACAATTTGGGATTGGTATGCCCCGTTCTATCGCCAATCCATGCTTCCTGATAAAAAAGCATATCAATGGATGTACGATCGTATCTCACACGTTGTAAAAGACAAAACTGTTCTTGAAATTGCAACTGGACCAGGACTTATAGCAAAACATATTGCCTCTGTAGCAAAGAGCATTACTGCGACAGATTATTCTGCTGATATGATTAAAGAGGCTCAAAAGGATACATATCCAGAAAACCTCACCTTTGAAATTGCTGATGCTACTTGTCTCCCCTATGCAAACCAGTCTTTTGACGTTGTTGTTATTGCAAATGCGCTGCACATCATGGAACACTCGGACAAAGCCTTACAAGAGATAAGACGTGTCTTAAAAAATGGAGGCATGCTAATTGCTCCAAACTTTGTCAATCATACTGAAGTTAATACGTTCTGGAAATCTTTTCTAAAAATCGTCGGTGTTAGTTTTGAACACCATTGGACAGAAGATACGTATCCTCAGTATCTTGAATCACAAGGGTGGAAAAAATAGAGTTTTCTAAAACTATCGTAGCTAGACTCCCTCTATGTTATGTCGAATGCAGTCAAAAATAATACAAACCACTTATAAATAATGTATTCTTTTAATTAATTATATCAATCAAATGCATGTTCTCTCAAAAGGACTCACCGTGGATAACAAGCTACAGATACAGCCTGGAACAGCACAAGAAACACTTATTATTCCACTTTATGCCCGAAAGAAATGTGGCGACAAGTTTCCTGAGCTCTACGCAGATCCTGCAGCAACAGAAATTTGTGACAGACTAGACTATGATTTTTCAGAACTCAATAAGAAATATAACACAGCATTCTATGAATTTGGCGCACTTGAAGGCGCCATGCGACAGCTCGACATAATGTATGAAATAAACGATTACCTCAACAACCATCCAAATGCCTCAATCGTATGTCTTGGGTGTGGACTTGATCTTGACACCAGGAGATGTGGAAACCAACAAAACAAAATATTCAATGTGGACTTTCCAGATGTTATTGCCATGCGAGAAGAACTGGCAGGCACCAATCAAAGGGAAACCAACATTGTCTCCGACTTGACGGATCTCTCTTGGATGGATCAAGTTGATGTACACAATGGCGCTGTTTTTTACGCAGCAGGCGTCTTTCACTATTTGAAAAAAGAAGATGTCAAAGCTATTGTCTTAAAAATGACCGAGCTTTTTCCTGGATGTAGACTCGTCTTTGATACGGTTGGAACTTTAGGCTACAAACTCATGATGAGAGTCATCCTAAAAAAGCATGGAATGAATGATTTTGGTGATCTGTTTTACACCAATAATGCAGTAAAAGATCTCTCCTCCTGGTCAGATAAAATTTCCGTTTCATCCAAAGGATACATGCTGGGTTATTACGATATGAAATTACCAAGCATCAAAGGCATTCATCGTCTTCTGGCAAACATGGGAGACAATATAATGCACATGCAGATTGTTAAGATAGAATTACTGTATTAAAAGCAATAGAAAACTTAATAGTCTAAAGGAGCTCCATGAATATTGCCCTTATAAAACCAAGCGAGAAAACCAAAGCACAGCTCTTTGACATGCTTGAAGAATGGACACAAGACATCGAAGTAAACCATACAAACTCTTCTCCTCGAAGAATATTTCTGTATGACTATCATAATTTCGAACAATATCTAGATTTCTTAGAAACCAAAGAAGAAACCTCAGACGGAAGAGTTCCTAGTACGACCCTCTTTTGTTTTGACTTTGACAAAAACATCTTTGTTGGTGCAGTTGATATCCGTCATTATCTTAATGATGGTCTTCTTTTAAGTGGTGGACACATTGGAGATGGTATCCGTCCAAGTGAGAGAAGAAAGGGATATGCAACGGCAATGATTGCTCTTGCGCTTAAAGAATGCAAAAAATTAGGAATTGACCGTGTTTTAATGTGTTGCCGTAAAGATAATATTGGCTCGGCAAAGTCCATTATTAATAACGGTGGAATCTTAGAAAATGAAGTCTTTGATGAGGATGGTATTCTCACCCAAAGATATTGGATTACTCTTTAGAGGTTCTTCTCATTTGTCTACGAGGCTTGATATACGTTGAAAAGGATTTATATATCCATATTTCCACATGAAACAAAGGAGAGCCTAATGATTCAGGATGAGTTCTTTGCACTTCAAGATACAGAATATGCCGCTTTTCAAAGTAAACTCACACCCAATATCTCAAGAGAATCCATCATTGGTGTACGCGTTCCTCAACTTAGAAAGCTTGCTAAAAGGCTTGGAAAAAGCAAAGAAGCTCAAGAGTTTCTTCTCGCCCTCCCACATACCTACTATGACGAAAACATGCTGCATAGCCTACTTGTTTCCGAGATCAAAGACTTTGACGACTGTATCTCAGCGATTGATGCATTTCTTCCTTATGTCGATAACTGGGCCGTGTGTGACATCTTGTCGCCGCGGGTTTTCAAAAAGAATCGCACACGTCTTTTAACCGAAATTCCAAGGTGGACATCTTCGAGTCATGTATATACCTGTCGCTTTGGTATAGAGATGCTTATGACCCATTTTCTTGATGAAGATTTTGACTCAAAATACCTTGAGATTCCTGCGCAAATTCACTCAGACGAATACTACGTTAACATGATGATTGCTTGGTTCTTTGCAACGGCTCTAGCCAAACAATGGGACTCTACACTACCCTATCTTGAAACCAAAAAGCTGGACACATTGGTGTTTAATAAAACGATTCAAAAAGCATGTGAAAGCTACCGAATTACTAAAGAACAAAAAACTTATCTTAGAAGTTTGAAATAATACTTTGAAAATAGCTAATGTAACTTTTTTAGTAGTCTATCTAAATATTTAGGGGATCGAATAGCTCGATCCCCTATCAAATATCTATCAAATATGAAATAAGAATTTATCCTTCGACAGGCTGTCCAAGATACGACGCAACAGAAGTTGCGGCAATGGCACCGTCTGCAGCAGCGGTAATAATCTGTCGTAGTGGCTTCTTATTAAGGTCCCCTGCAGTAAAGAGACCAGGTGTTTTGGTAGCCATACGCTCATCAGCAAGGACATACCCCTGCTCGTCAAGGTCTACAAGGTCTGTTAGAAGCTCAGTTGAAGGTACGCGACCTACCAAAACAAAGATACCAAAGCTACCCTCATCGAAGGTCTCTGTAGTCTCTTCTCCCGTCTGGTTATTGCGGAAGGTGATGGAAGTAAGTAAATCATTACCATCAACTGCAGTAATGCTGGTTAGATAACGAATCTCTGTCTTAGGATTCTCCTCAAACTGCTTAATTGCAGTAGCGTTTGCTCTTAGATGATCTTTACGGACGATAAGAGTTACTTTGTCGGCAAAACGAGCTAGGAACTGAGACTCCTCCACAGCGGTATTGCCACCACCAATAACAAATACCTGCTTACCACGATAGAACATGCCATCACAAGTAGCGCAGTAAGAAACACCCTTGCCGGTAAATTTCTCTTCGTTGGTAAATCCAGCATGACGAGGATTAGCGCCACCTGAAACAATGACAGCCTTTGCGTGATAGGTGCCTTCAGAGGTCTCCAACACAAAGAGATTAGTCTTTGAATCCTTAACGATCGAAAGGACATTAGCCATAACAATCTCTGCGCCGAGGTCTGTAGCCTGCTTCTGAAGAGTATCTGTAATAGTGAAGCCATCAGTGTTTGGCATGCCGGGATAATTCTCAACCTCAGTTGTAGTGATAACCTGACCACCAACAGCCTGTTTCTCTAGGACAACGGTGTCGAGAAGAGCGCGTTTTGCATAAATTGCAGCTGAAAGTCCTGCAGGACCACCGCCAACAATAACAAGGTCTTTAGTAATAACGTCTGCCATGATTGGCTCCAATCGTATAAATCGTAACTGGCCTTGTTATACCCTACTGATGACAATCATTATCAGTTATCTCTTAAGAATAGATTGTACACAATCTATTCACAAATAGAAAAGGAGGCGCGACAAGACCTCCATCCTGAACGCGCCTCCTCTAGTACTACAAACTAGTTAGCAATAATAAAGTAAGCAACAAACGCAAGAGTTGCAACCCACATCAAAGGCTTAACCTTCTTAACGTTACCGGTTACAAGAGCAACGACAACATAGAAGATGAAACCAAAACCAATGCCATCAGAAATTGAGTAAGTCATTGGAATACCAGCAATAACCATGAATGCTGGGAAACCTTCAAGAAGATCGTTCCAATCAATCTCAGTGACCTCGGACATCATCAGGAAGCCAACGAGGACTAATGCGCCGCAGGTAGCTGCAGAGCTGACAATAGAAATAAGAGGCGCAATAAATGCAGCTGCAATAAAGAGCAGACCGGTGAAGATAGAAGAAAGACCAGTACGACCACCATCAGCAGCACCAGATGCTGACTCAATAAAGGTGGTAATAGAAGAAGCGCCAAAGAGACCACCCGCAGCAGCTGCAGCGGAATCAACAATAAGGATCTGCTTAATGTCTTTGACATTACCATCCTCTGTGAGGAAGTCTCCCTGCTTAGCAATAGCCATAGCAGAACCCATGGTGTCAAAGAAGTCTGACATCATCAAAGAGAATGCAAATACAAGAAGAACTGGAGTTGTCAGAGCCTTAACAATACCCATGACACCAGCTTCATCGGTCAAGAATGGTGCACCAAAAGTAGAGAAATCAAGACCAGAAACAATACCTGTAGGGCTTGCAGTAACACCAAGAGGAATACCAGCAAGTACTGCAAGAATAATACCGATAAGCAGAGAGCCCTTAACACGAGCAGAGTAAAGAACAACTGTTGCAACGATAGAAATTACACCAACAATAAAGGATGGAGAGAAAATATTGCCAAGAGCAACAAGTGTAGACTCATTTGCGACGATAATACCGCTGTTCTTAAGACCAATCATGGCAATAAAAAGACCTAGGCCAACTGAAATTGCGTGGCGTAGGTTTACAGGAATTGCATCCATGATGGCTTCACGAAGACCGCAAAGAACTAGAAGCAGAATAGCAACGCCTTCAATAAAGATTACTGCCATTGATGCGTGCCAATCTCCACCTGTAATTGGAGTTAGAGAAAAAGCAACAACAGCATTTACACCCATACCAGATGCGCAAGCAAGTGGGCGGTTAGAGAAAAGACCCATCAAAATGGTCATAATGCCGCCGC
>ERZ773070.506-NODE-506-length-28714-cov-4.112321_pt1 | contig 28714 bp, 26 predicted proteins | sample MGYA00580618_ERZ773070 | MGnify/ENA primary metagenome ERZ773070 (study PRJEB29015, sample SAMEA2738023) | human oral metagenome | biome: human oral; feature: human-associated habitat; material: dental | place: China | collected 2019 ... | reverse complement strand
CATAGGATTATATTGATAGTGTTATTTTTCAAAGTTTAATAATGTTTATATACTGTATTTCTATTTATATTTTGTTCATTCTTATCTGTTTATTATCGTAAAAGCTAATGAAATTCAAATTTGACTTTTTTATACTTAACTCTTTTATATAATTTACTTTTCAATCTGTATTATTTTCTGACAGATAAAGTCTTTTTATTTTACAGAATAAATGATTGAGGTTTTTTATATCCCTAATAGTTGATATCTAGTATTCAAAACAAATTGTAGCTGACTATAGAAAGCAGTATAGTTAGTATTTTAAGCATGTAAAAATAACAATACCTACTTAATATATTGGTATAAGTGATGAACTTCTCTAAAACAAAAAAGACTGAAATAATCCAGTCTAATTTGTCGTTATTTTTACTAATATCTGAGTTACCTTTTTGGAATCTGCCTTAAAATATCCAGTATATAATTAAATTAACATAAAAATCAAATATTTAATTCATTATCAGTGAATTTCTAATAACTGAACAAATATAGTTTTATATATTTTATTTATATTTTCAATTTTTTACAATAGCATGTCATCTATCGGTATAAGTACAGCTCCCATTGATATCATATGCCCTACATCTATTTTCATTTTTTTTATGACTCTCATAATTTCTTCTGCCTGTTTATCTTCAACATAAGCTATAAGAATACTATCTGTTCCTGGCCATAAATGACTGTTAAAATGTTTCAAATGTTTTCCCCAGTCACTAAAAACTTCAGGAACCAATACATATTTTTCCAAACCATATTCTTTTAGCTCTTCTTTTACCTTTTCCAGGAAAAATGAGTCAAAATACACTTCCAGCCTCTTCATACCTACCATCCTCCTAAAAATTATTTCACTATATTATACCTCATTTTATACTGTTTGAGATTTTTCTTTTTCTCTCTTTTTTTCGGCTCTTTTTTCCTTAGCTTCTTCAACTATCAAATAAAATACCGGAATAAATATAAGAGTCAGCAGCGTTGAAAACGACAGTCCAAACATTACTGCAATGGCCATTCCCTGATAGTATCCTGCACTTCCTCCACCTATAGCAAGTGCCATAGGTATCCAACCAAGCACCGTCGTAAGCGTTGTCATAAGTATTGGACGTAGTCTTGAGCCACCTGATTCTATAAGTGCTTCCCTTATAGGAACTCCTTTCTGACGCATACTTGCAACGAAGTCAAGAAGCACGATGGCATTATTAACAACCATTCCCATAAGCATTATTATACCTATCATGACAAACATGCTCAGCTGTACACGTGTTACAACCATTCCGATTACAACTCCTATTATTGACAACGGCAAAGATGTCATTATTACGAAAGGCAATATAAATGACTCAAGCTGTACTGCCAGCACTACATATATAAGTACAATTGAAAGTCCTAAAGCTTTTGACATTTCTCCACCCATATCCTGCTGGTTTCTTGCAGTACCTGCAGGAGCAAGTACGTATCCTTCTGCAGGGTTTGTCTTCTTAAATGAAGCATCAATAAATTTTGCCGCATCGTTAAATCCTTTTGAACTGTCAAGGTTAAATCCTACAGTAACTGTTCTTGAACCATTATATTTTGTTATTGTTGAAGCACCTTCCACATTTGAAAGTGTGGCTATGTCTCCTATTCTTACATATGTCCCACTGGAAGTTTTTACTTCCAGATTCAGTATTTTTTCAAGCGAATTTCTGTACTGTTCCTCAAACTGCAATGTTACATCAAGTCTTTCAGTTCCTTCTGAAACTTCTATAGGCGCCACACCTAATACTGTCATATTAAGCATTGTTGTCAAATTTGTTACATTTATTCCGTAACTTTCAGCCTTTACCCTGTTTACTTCAAGCTTTGCCTGAGGGTATCCTCCTTCAGTTGAAGATTTTACATCTTTCATCCAGCTTTCTTTTTTTATATCAGTAATAATTGAATTTGCAATTCTATTTAACTCATCTGCATTATCTCCTTCTATTTGGAAGGAATAATCCTTATTTGCATTTGCACTTGTTGTTTCATCAGCAAGTACCGTAAGATTTACATCAGGAATATCCTTCAGTTTCTCTCTTATTCTATCCATAGCTTTAAACGTGCCCTTGTTAACATCCACATTGACTATGGCTGCATCTGTTCTTGAAATAGAATAGAACCTCTTCGTATTTTTATCACTCTTTACCGCCTCTTCTATTCTTTTAGTTATTTCATATGATTTTTCCAGATCAAGTCCTGTTGCAAGCGATGCGACTACAGAATACTTTTTATTGTCAATCGTAGGAAAAAAGGAAGTTTTTACCATTGGTCCAAGAATTACCATAGTAGCTATAAATCCTATAAATGTACCGATAAAGATTTTCCATTTATTATTCAGGGAAGCTGCTATGACTTCTTTATACCAGTCTCTAAAAGCATTAAAATGTTTAGCCTTATCCTTATTGTCAAGTATTTTCTGTAGATTCAAGAATCTACTTGAAACCAGCGGAATAAAGAGCATTGCCACAATTATCGAGGCTCCAAGTGCAAACATTATCGAAAGTGCAATTCCTTTAAATACTTCCTTTGTAAATCCGTCATATATAACTATTGGAAGGAATACACATACTGATGTCATAGTTGAAGCTATCATCGGCATTATGACTTCATTTGTTCCACGTATCGCCGCTACATTCGGCGGTTCCTTGTATTCCTGCATATGATCAAATATATTGTCAAGGGTAACAACTGAGTTATCTACCAGCGATCCTACCGCAAGGGCAAGTCCCATAAGTGAAACCAGGTTCAATGAAATCCCCTGTGTATTTAAAAGGAATAGAGTAAACATCGCTGAAATAGGTATCGAAAGCGATATAAATATTGATGCTCTTATATCCTTTAAAAATATAAGCAGAACTATTGCCGCTATTACTAAAGCCTGTAATCCACTACTTGTAACATTTGATATGGAATCCTTTATCATCAAACTATTATCTGTAATAAGATCATAGCTTGCCCCTTTAGGGAATAACGGTTTCATTTCCTCAAGCTGTTTTTTTGCAGTATTTGCAATTTCAACTATATTTCCATCTTTTGTTTTTTCTATTATTACTCCTATTGAGTCTTTACCATTTACCCTTGTATAAGTTTCCCTCTCTTTTGTTCCAAAACTTACTTTGGCAATATCTGCAAGTCTTAAAGTCTGTCCATCGTTATTTGATAGAATTATATTTTCCACTTGCTCAAGGGACTTTATTTCTCCTGAAACCATCAATATGAACTTTTTTCCTCCATCAGTTACAGTTCCTGCAGGCGTTATTGTATTTGCTGCCTGTATTTTAGAATATATTTCAGGAGCCGAAAGATTGAAAGCCTTTAATTTATATGGATCAAGCTCAACCTTTATTTCCCTTTCTGTTCCTCCAGTTACTGCTATATCTCCTATCCCTCTGTTTCTCTGTAATCTAGGTTTCATTGTCTCATTTACAAACGAAGTAAGTGTAGCTTCATCAGCTCCCTTCAAAGTTATAAACAAAGCCATTGAGCTAGTTCCTGCAGCACTTCCTGCTCCTGATACCACAGGAGCATCCGCATCTTTTGGAAGATTATTTTTTATCTTATCTATTTCTGACTGTATCTGTACTTTCTTTATATCACTGTCTGCTCCAAAGTTAAACTGTACTACTACTACTGATGTACCATATGCAGAAGTTGTAGTTATATTTTTTATTCCATCTACATTCAGGGAAGCTTCTTCCACTTTTTTAGTAATCTGTGTATCCACATCTTCTGATACTGCTCCAGTCCATCTTGTCTGAACAACTACAAATGGAAAGTTAAAATCCGGCATTAGTTCCTGCTTCATGTTCTTAATTGCCGTATAACCGGAAAAAACCATAAATAATATTATCATTGTTGTGGAAACGACTCTCTTGGTTGCAAACTCCGCTATTGTCATTTTATTTCTCCTTCCTTCCGGTTTTCCTAATTAACTTTCTTTACTTTCTCTCCATCTTGAACAACATTCTGCCCATCAACAACAAGTTCTGAACCAACTGCAAGACCGTCTCCTGTCACAGCTGCATATGTTTCATTCTGATTAACTATTTTTATAGGTATTGCTACCGCTTTTCCATCTCTTATTATATATATAATCTGTTCCACTCCTCTTACAACTATTGACGTTTTTGGAATTACGACACCATCTTCTGCTCCTGTATCAATACTTGCTGTTCCATACATTCCACTTTTCAGTTCCTTACCGGAATTCTGCATTTTTATTTTTACTAAAAATTGTCTTGTTGCATTTTGTGCCGCTCCTGATATTTCATATACTTCCCCTTCAACTTCTTTATTCAATTCATCTATTTTAACTTTAGCAGTTGTACCTACCTGTATTTTTCCTACTATCTGAGGTGAAACTCCTACTTCCAGTATCATTTCCGATTCGTTTACAAGAGTGAACAACGACTGTCCTGCAGCAACCTGCTGATGTCTTTCTATGTTAAGGTTTGCCAGAACTCCATTTACGTTAGTTTTTATTACAGATTTGCTGTTTGAATCATTTGCAGTCTGTAAATTTGCTCTTGCACTGTCATAATTTGTCTTTGCGTTCAGATATTCAGTTTCTGTTACAAGTCTTTTATTGTAAAGAGTTCTATACTTTTCGTAATTTATTCTTGCAGCTTCATAATTTGAAGAAGCTGACATTGCGTTTGCTCTTGCAGCCTGATTGTCTATTGCTATTATAACCTGTCCTGCATTGACATAATCTCCATTTTTACCGTTTACTATAGTTACTTCTCCACTTGAAGTGGCAGTATAAGGAATTTCTTCCTTCCCCTTTATAGTCCCACTGACTGTATACCCCAATGAAATTGTATTTTGACCTACTGTCTGTACCTTTACAGGTCTAAGATTTTCTTCAGCCTTCTTCTCCTTCTTTTTTCCACAGGAAATGGCAAAAATTCCAGTCATAATAATTACAGCCATTGTCTTCATCATATTGCTATATATTCTTTTTTTAGCAGATAAATTATTATTTATCATCTTACGTTACTCCTTCACATAATTTTTATTTTTTAAACCTAATCTAGAAATGAACCATATCTTGAAATCAGGTAATAATAGTTCAATCTTGTACTCTCGTAGTCTGTTCTGCTCTGTCTTAAAGTTGTTTCTGCATCAAGAAGATCTTTCATTGTTATCAGATTATAGTTGTATCTCTCCTGTTCAAGTTCATATACTTCTTCAGCTTTTTCCACAGCAATTCTCTTTGCTTCCAAACTTTTTTCCAATGCCTGGAGCTGATAGTAAACTTTCTTCATATTTACCTTTATATTATCTAATGCCTGTTCAGCTTCTATTTCCTTTATTTCATATTCTTTCTGTGCCTTCTGCACTTCAAATTTTCTTGCTCCCCAATCAAATAAATCCCACGAAAGATTAAGACCTATTGTTCCGTTATAATTTTTTTCCTTTGCAAGTTCTGACATTTTAGTATTATTTGAAGTTCCATATGTTACAACTCCTGCAACTGTAGGTTTTAAATCAGCCCTTTTCAAATTTATTGTTTTTTTCGATATTTCCTTCTGTTTAAGAGCCATCTGATATTCAGTATTCTGATTTGTCAGTTTTGCCATATCATCTTTTAAGACAACCTTCTTACTGAAGTTTTCTTCGACTCCAAATGGCACAATTTCTATTTTTGCACTGTCTGAATAGCCTATAAGTATTCCAAGTGCTTCCTTTGCAATCTCTATATTTGACTTCTGTTCTATTATGGAAGCCTCTATTGCCTTTAGGCTTCTTTCAGCTTCTATGAATTCAGGTTTTGTAACCATTCTCAAGTTATATTTTTCTTTCTGAATTTCATAATTTTTGGATAATGCTTCCCTTGATTTTTCTAGAACTCTCAAAGAACTCTGGGCATCATATACATCTATATACGCCTGTACTGTGCTTAATATTGTATCTTTCCTTATTTTATCAAGGTTGAGTTCACTTAAGGAAAGTGCATCTTTTCCAATTTCTATTCCTGTTTTAATTGCTCCCCCTGCATAAATAGGCTGTGTCAATGTTACATTATGCCCGTAGGACTGGTTGTAACTGTCTGTAATTGGAGATTTTATTTCCTTAAAATACATGCTCGCAGAAGCATTGTACGATACTTTAAAGTAGGCATTTTTCCAGGCTTTATTTACATCCAGTCTGCTTTTTTCAATTTCAAGCATACCTTTTTTTATATCCCTGTTATTTTTAACTGCCATTTCCGTAGCATTCTGAATTGTTATTTTTTCTCCAAAAAGAGGCATCGCAAATAATGTAAGCAAAGCAAACATTTTCTTGTCTATTTTTTTCATTTTTCAGCTTCGTATGACTTATAAAACATTACAAATCAAACTTCTCCTTTCTATTTTAATGCGTTATATATAAATTCCGTTATCTGATCAATCCTATTTTCCATAGTCAGTTCATATTTTCTTTTTATTTCTAACTTTTCCGTCAAACGCTCATCCAGAAAAAAACCATCCATTGATATAAATATAAATTCTGTTATAAATCTCAGATCATAAACTTTATTTTTACTTCCTCCGATTCTTTCAACAATATTTTTTTTAAGAAATTCTATTAATATATCTTGGATTTCCACTACATAATTTACTACTCTTTCATCTTTCAGAAAATTATCCATATTTTGCAGAGTGACTTTCTTTAAATATTTAAAAACATACTGTTTATAATCTTCTATAAAGTCCTTTAAAATTTCCTTTGGAGCTTTATTTATATCTATTTCCTCTAGCATTCTGATTTTTTCATTTTTCATTATAATTAGTATAGTTTAAGGAGTATTTATGAGTTTTTTTAATAGGAATAAAAATCAAAATTCTTCAATGTATTTTATTAGTGATTTTGAAGATGATGAATTTGTAAAAAAAGATGACATGGATTTAAAAATCCGAATTGGATTAATTGTGTCTAATATTGTTGCTTTTATAGTTTTATTAGTACTTTGGAATAATATTATTGGTTGTAATGGTAGATGTGAGAGATATGCAAAAATAGATTCTTGGAAATTACAGGAGCTTATGGCACAATCTGGACTTAGCCATGTAGGTAATGAAATAAAAAATTTGAATGATTTGCCAAGTCCTATATATAATTCAAAATATACTTTAATTACTGGAAAATACAAAGTTAGAGTGAATAAAGCCAAGAATGTTGTAATTGTTTATGAAAAGGGCGATGATGGAAAATACGAAAAATCTGTTAGGGTTATGAATGCAGTTGTTGGTAGGGATATAAAAAATGATGCTTCATACAATATAAGTAATAGATGGCTTTGGATAAAAAATCCTAATGGAAGCTTTAGTAAGTTTGTAACTCAAGTTGCTGGTAATGTTGTTTTTGAAAGTATTGGATATAAGAGAAAAGAGGATTTGAGTAGTTTAAACTATATTGAATTTGATAATCTAGGTAATTCAATTGATGGAAGTTTTATTAAATTGCAATATGCAGATGCTCAATGGATTTTCGACAATTTGGATTATGATACAGTTGTTGAATTTTATGAGAGTGATGATTTAAATGGAGTAAATGTTCCTGAGGTTAAAAAGATTAGTTTGGAAAATGATAAGAAAAATTGGGATCCTACATATAATGGAAGTGATAGTCCTTGGAATAAAGTAAAAAATGATGGGAAGAAAAAATAATTAATGTTTGATATTGAAGAAGAATTAAAGAAATTGCCTTCTAAACCTGGCGTTTATATTATGCATGATAAAAATGATAAAATTATTTATGTTGGTAAAGCTATTTCTTTGAAAAACAGAGTGACATCTTATTTTAGAAAAACGAATAAAACTAAGCGTATTGAAAATATGGTTAAGTTAATTGATCATTTTGAATATATTGTTGTTGATAATGAGCAAGAAGCGTTGATTTTGGAATGTAATTTAATTAAGAAGAATATGCCAAAGTTCAATGTGTTGCTTAAGGATGATAAAACATATCCATATATTAAGATTAATGTGAAAGATGATTATCCAGATGTTTATATGACTAGAAGAGTGATTAATGATGGAGCAAAGTATTTTGGACCATATGCTAGTGCTTCATCTGCTAAAGAGACAGTGGAGTTTATAAAGAATAAGTTTAAGATTAGAAGATGCAAGAAATTTAGATATAAAGATCGTGCTTGTTTGGATTATTATATAAAAAAATGTTCTGGTCCATGTATGAATTATATTTCTGCTGAAGAATACCAAGATGGAATTAAGCAAATTGTTTCTATTTTGGATGGAAATATTAATCCTGTTATAAAAGAACTTAGGGAGAAAATGAATAAAGCATCTGAGATGTTTGAGTATGAAAAGGCGGCTAGGTATCGTGATGAATTGTTAGCGGTTGAAAATATGGCTCAAAGGCAGAAAGTTTCTAATATTTCTGATAATGATATTGATGTTATTGGTATTGCTAGAATTGATGATTCTGATATGGTTTGTGTTCAAATCTTTTATATTAGAAATAGCAAGATGGAAGGTAGGGATAATTTCTTTTTGAAAGATATGGCTGATGAATCTGATGAAGGAATTATTTCTGATTTTATAAAGCAATATTATAATGGTCGTACTTTCTTTCCTAATAAAATCATGATTAGAAATGATTTTGAAGATAGGGAAAGTGTTGAGGTATGGCTTACTCAAATGGCTGGTAGAAAAGTGGTTATTAAAGTACCGCAAAAAGGTGAAAAAGCAAAATTGGTTGAAATGGCAGAAAGTAATGCTAAAATCACGCTTGATAATAGAGAAAAGGCAAATAAGAACTTAGTACTTGAGCTTAAACAATCTTTGGGACTAGATTCTTTACCTAGAAAGATTGAAGCTTATGATATTTCAAATATTTCGGGACAATACATGGTTTCTGCAATGTGCGTAATGATGGATGGTGTAATTAAGAAGAATTTGTCTAGAAAGTTTAGAATTAAAACGGTTTATGGACAGGATGATCCTAAATCGATGATGGAAACAGTGATTAGAAGACTTCGTCATTCAATTAATTTGAGCAATAGAAGTGATTTGGATGAAGAAATTAGAAATAAATATTCAATGGACAAAGGGTTTGGTAGATTGCCTGATTTAATATTGGCTGATGGTGGTATTACACAGATTAGAGCTATAAAACTTGCTGTTGAAACTATTGAAAGAGAAATTAGACAAAAACTTGATATTGTAGTTTTTGGTATGGTTAAAAATGATAAGCATCAAACAAGAGCATTAATTGATGAAGATAGAAATGAGTTTGAAGTTTCTGAACAATTATTTAATTTAATAACAATGTTTCAAGATACTGTTCATGATACGGCAATTGGGTATCATAAATTTTTAAGGGACCAATCAATGAAAAAGTCATCACTTGATGAAATTGATGGAATTGGTGATGTTAAGAAAAAGGCATTATTAAAGAAGCTTGGTAGTGTTAGTAAAATTAAAGAAGCTTCAATAGAAGAACTTATGGAAGTAAGTGGGATTTATGAAGATTTAGCATATAGATTGAAAGAGGAATTATAATGAATATCGCAAGAGATTGGAAAGATTATGAAATTTTAGATATGGCGGATGGTATGAAGCTTGAGAGATGGGGAAATGTTGTTTTAACTAGACCTGATCCACAAATTGTTTGGAAGGATAGGAGTTTTAAAAAGCTTTGGAATGAAACATTTGCTATTTACGAAAGAAGTTCATCTGGTGGAGGAGCATGGAATTATAAAAAAGTTGTTCCTAAACAATGGAATGTGAAATATAAAAATTTAACTTTTAATGTTAAACCAATGGGGTTTAAGCATACTGGTATTTTTCCTGAACAAGCTGTTAATTGGGACTTTATGATGGAAAAAATAAAGAATGAAAGAGCTAGAACTGGTAGAAAGATTAAAGTTCTTAATTTGTTTGCATATACTGGATGTGCAAGTGTTGCATGTTTATCTGCTGGTGCTGAAGTTACTCATATTGATAGTTCTAAAGGAATGATTGAGTGGGCTAAAGAAAATGTTAAGAGTTCTGGTCTTATTGATAGACCAATTAGATTTTTAATTGATGATGTTATTAAATTTGTTAATCGTGAAATTAGAAGGGGAAATAAATATGATGCAATTATAATGGATCCGCCTTCTTATGGAAGAGGGGCAAATGGTGAAGTGTGGCATTTTGAGGAAAATATTAGTGGTTTGGTTGATTTATGTATGAATATTTTATCTGATGATCCTTTATTTTTCTTAATCAATTCTTATACAACTGGTATTTCTAGTCAAGTTTTAGAAAATATTTTGATTATGAAAATGCCTAAGAAAATTAAAGGTATATATTCTAATGGTGAAATTGGATTACCAATGACTAATTCTAAATTAATATTGCCTTGTGGAATTTTTGCAAAGTGGGAAAAATAGATGAGAGTTTTATATGAAGATAATCATATTATTGTGGTTATAAAGCCTGTTAATGTTCCTTCTCAAGAGGATAAAACTGGTGATAGAGATATGCTTACAATGGTTAAAGAATATGTTAAAGAAAAGTATGAGAAACCTGGAAATGTATATATTGGATTGGTGCATCGATTGGATAGACCGGTTGGTGGAATTATGGTTTTTGCTAGAACATCAAAAGCGGCTTCAAGACTTAGTGAAGAAGTGAGAAACAAAAGTTTTAATAAAAAATATTTAGCAATTGTTAATGGTAAATTTGATGAAAAGTCAGGTACATTTGTGGATTACTTGTGGAAGGATCAAAAGAATAATACAAGTTTTGTTGTTAAAGAATCTAAAAAAGGTGCTAAAAGAGCTGAATTGGATTATGAAGTTTTGAATTATAATCCCGATGAAAATCTGTCTTTGGTTAAAATTGATTTAAAAACAGGTAGACATCATCAAATTAGAGTTCAATTTTCTTCAAGGGGACATGCTCTGTATGGTGATAATAAATATCATGGAAGAAGTAATTCAAATATATGCTTATTTGCTTATCAATTATCTTTTGCACATCCAGTGACTAAAGAAGTGATGAATTTTGAAGAATTTCCTATAAAAAATGGAATGTGGAAGATGATTGATGAAATATAGTCAAATAATCATGAAAAACAATATAAAAATGGTAAATTTTATTGTAAAAGACTTTTAAATTTATTTATTTATGATAAAATATTTTTAATTATAGTTGTTATTCTATGAATTTGATTTATAGAAATACTAATGAAAATCAATTTTGAAAGGATGGATTGTATGAGCGTTAGAGAAAATAGTTTAAGAATCTATGATACGAAGAGGACGTTCTTTTCAAAAATTGGAAGTACTTTTAGCAAAATATTTGAACCAACAAGAGAAGGTATTAACAATTTAATTATAAATTCAAAAAGAAATAATGTTTTGAAAAGGTTTAAAGCTTGTCAAAATGTTAAAGATAAGAAGAAAGCTATTGCTGATAGAAATTTTGAGATGTATTATTCATTATATATGGATGCCATTGATGATTTAATTATTAACACAATTTACAAAAAAGTTAGAAATAATGTTGCTTCTGAGTTTGAAAAAGATGCAATGGGAAGATATTATAATATCATTCATTTAAAAGAAGATGATGATGTTGAATTTAGATTAAGAAAGCAACAATATTTATTATCACTTGATTTTGATATTGTAAAAAATACAAAAAAACAAAAAGTATATGATGAATATCTTAATTTTTACATTAACCAACAGGATATTTTATATAAAAAGTTATTAAAGCAATATTCAATGAAAATGACTGAAAAAGTTGATATTAATAGAAAAATTGAATTATATGATAAAATTTTTGAAGTGTTGGATGAATATGTTAGAAATATTGTATCTTTGAAAAAATCAAATGATGAAGATATTGCTAAATTATATTCAATGTATGAAACTTATGAAGTTGGCAAGCTTGATCAAGTTGATTCTTTGGATAAGAGAATGATTTTGATTGCGATGAGTAGAAAATTATTTACACATAGTTTACCACTAGTAATTGCTGAAAAAATGTATATTAGAACATTGAAAGATATTAGAAATTTGATTGTTGATACAAAGATTGCTAGAAAAAGAGAAAATGCATATCAATTATTATTAAAGGCTATGGAACAGTATGTTGATAGATTGCTGGCAGTAAAAATGTATTGGAATTCTGATAGTGATAGAAATTTCTTTGTGGAATTTGGGCTAAAAAGAAAAGAAATTGATAATTTAAGAAATACTGACCATAATTTATATGATATGAAGAGACAGATTTTATTTATTAAAGCTGATATGAAATTTTTAAAGAAATATGGTGAAAAATATTATAGAATTATTAAATTTTATAAATCAAAATTAGCTGAGCTTGGGAATGTAAAATGTATAAGTAATTCATGTAAAAAGATGGATGGGGATATCAAATTTATTAAAGTTAAAGTTGTAAAAAAGGAAGAGTTAAATGAAGCAGTTTGCTGAAATTACATATGATAAAATTGATGAAAATGCTGATTATGATGAATTAATTAATAAAGTTGTTAGTGAATGTTTTGAAGTTGAAAATATGAGTGATATGTCATTATATTTGAGTATTACATTGACTAATAATGAAGTAATTAAAGAAATTAATAATGAATATAGAAATATTGATAAAGCAACTGATGTGTTGTCTTTTCCAATGTTTGAAAAGACTGAATTGGATGAAATGATTGCTCAAAAATATGAGTATGAAGAGCCTTTTGGTGACTTGATTATTTCTATTCCAAGAGTTGAAGAGCAAGCAATTGAATATGGGCACAGTTTTGAGAGAGAATTGTCTTATATGGTAGTTCATGGATTTTATCATTGTATGGGATATGATCATTTAATCGATAGTGATAAAGTTGTTATGAGAGAAAAAGAAGATTTTGTTTTAAATAAATTGAATATTACTAGGGATTGAGGAGAATATTATGGCGAAGAATGAAAAAAAGGATGAAAGGCTCTACAATAGAGATTTTTTGCAGGCATGTAGTAATGCGGTAAATGGTATTGTTTATAGTGCTACTACACAAACTAATATTAGAAAACAGCTTATCATAGGTTTTGTTACTATGGTACTTAGTTTATTTTATAATTTTACTACATCTGAATTTTTGTGTTTAACAATGTCGATATTTTTTGTAATTTTTGCAGAATTAGTAAATACTGCAATTGAGACAGTAGTTGATTTGCTAGTGGATGTATATCATCCTAAAGCGAAAATTGCGAAAGATGTGGCAGCTGGTGCAGTTGTATTAGCTGCAATTAATGCAATTGTAGTATTATATTTTTTATTTTTTAAAGAAGCTAAATTAGTTGATATGAGTAATAGTTTATTGAATCATATATCATCTACTAATTCGCATATTGCATTTGTTGGAATAATTATTACAGGAATAGTTATAATTGGTGTTAAAGCTTATACTGAGGGAAAGAAATTTAAAACAGGTGAGACTAGTAGATTTATCCCTAGTGGGCAGGCGGCAATTGCTTTTGCAATATTGTCTTCAATTTGGTTGAATACTAAGAATTTATTTGTATTTGCGCTTGCTTTAATATTATCTATAATGCTTCTTGGAAATCGCATGAAGGATAGAAGAACTTTTGCGGAAGTACTTTTTGGAGCTTCTATGGGAGTTTTGATAATTATTGCAATTTATGGTTTGACTATTTTTAGAATGTAGGAAGGAAATTTATGAGTACTGAAAAATTTAAGTCTGGCTTTGTTACAGTTATTGGTAGAACCAATGTAGGAAAATCTAGTATTATTAATGCATTGGTTCGTGAAAAAGTTTCTGCAATTGCCAATAAGCCACAAACTACTAGAAAGATAATTAGAGGTATATTAAATAGTGATAATTCTCAAATTATTTTTATTGATACTCCAGGAATTCATAAGGCACATTCTAAATTGGGAAAGATCATGAACGAATCAGCGATATCAACTATTCCAGATGTTGATGTGATTATTTATGTAGTTGATGTTACTGATAAAAAAGTTGATAATGAAACTATTGAAAAATTAAAAAAGCAAAAAAGACCTATTATTTTAGTACTTAATAAAGTTGATTTGATTAATAGGGAACAGGTTGCTGAAAAAATTACATTATATAGTGAATTAATTGATTTTGTTTCAATTGTTCCTTTATCTGTTGTAAAAAATGATAATTTGGATGTTTTGGTTAAAGAAATTGAAAATAATTTATTACCAGGACCTAAATATTATGATGTTGATGAATATACTACACAGACTTCAAGGGAATTGGTTGAAGAAACTGTTAGGGAAAAAGCATTGAGATTGCTTAAAGAAGAAGTTCCACATGGTATTTTAGTTGAATGTGAAAAAATGAAAATGCGCAAGACTGTTGATAATAAGAAATTTTTTGATATTGATGTCACTGTTTATTGTGTGAGGGAATCTCATAAATCAATTATTATTGGAAAAAACGGTCAAATGTTAAAGAAAATTGGAACTTTTGCTAGATATGATCTTGAAGAAATGCTTGGTGTTAAAGTAAATTTAAATATTTGGGTTAAAGTAAAAGAAGATTGGATTAATGATTTAAAGATTGTTAATAAATTTAAATTAAAAGAAGAGAATTAATATGGGTGTAATAAAAACAAAGGGTTTGATTTTATCTCAATATAATTTGAATGATAATGATAGAATGGTTACTTTATTAACTCCAAATTTAGGAAAAATTGGGTGTGCTGCGATAGGTTCTCGTAAAGGCAAGAGTCCTTTGATGGCAGGTACTCAATTTTTATGTTTTGGAGATTTTATTGTTTATAAGGGGATTTCTAGTTATAGAATCAATTCTTGTGAACCAATTGAAATTTTTTATAATATTAGGCTTGATATTGATAAGTTAAATTATGCAGTAAGAGTTACTAAAATTATTAATGATGTTACTGGTGAAAATGACAATTCTTATAGAGTTTTGCAATTAGCTCTTAATACTTTATATGTTATCGCTAATGTTGAAATGGATTTGGATTTTGTAATGTCTATTTTTAAGTTTAGGTTGCTGAGTATTATTGGATTTAAGCCTGATTTAAAGCATGCTTGTAGTGTTTGCAATAAGAATATTTCTAAATGTTTTAGTATAATGGATGATTGTTTAAAATGTGTTGATTGCGCTAGTCTTGATAAGAGTGCAATTCAGGTAACAGAGGCTACGATTAAATCATTATATTATATAATTAATTGTGATCCGAAAAAATTATATTCATTTAAAGTTTGTGATGAATCTAAAGCAGAAATTAATTTAATTTCTAAGTTATATTTTAATAGATGCATGGAAAAAGAATATGAGTAGTATGACGCGAATTTTGTCGTATTATTGCATATTCTTTTTATTGACTTTGGTAATATATGGTAGTATTCTTGATTTAAGAATTATTAATTCTATATTTTAATCTTAATTGTATTTTTTATTTTATCAAAAAATCGATTTTAGTCTTTTAATAATTTCCCTAATTAAATTATGATAAATATTTTGGGGAGAATATTTATCAGCAGAAAAGGAGTAATATGAATAAAAGTAATGTATTGAAAGCAGGAATTGTAAGTACAGTATTGCTTGCTACTGTTTTGGGTACAAATGTTAAAGTTTTTGGAGCTACTAATGATGTTATAAAAGATGTTAAATATGTGAATAGTACTTTGGTTGACTTTGATTGTAACAAGTATAATGCTAAAATGAGAAATTTATCAAAGCAGAGATATGATGGCTTGTCGCAGGACGAAAAAGCTAGAGTTGATCAAAATATGATGTTATTTGGAATGTGTTATGGATTGGTGTCAAATGGTCATTCTAATCAATTTGTTGAACCTAATATATCAAGAAAAGTTGATGGTGTTTCGTGGAATTTAGCTAAATCAAAGCTTGAAGATAATAACTTGAAAATAGTTGATAGTTTAAAGAATGGTACTACTTTCTTTCCTAAAAATGCTACAATTGGAAATGAATATGTTCAAGCTTTAAATAATTGGAAATTTCCGTTTAAAAAAGAAAAGAATGGTTATTATTCTTTTGATAGTAATAAATTATTTGTGGTTAAGGATTATGCTAATAAAAGATTTATTCTTAAGTCTGGCAATAAATATGGATTTTATCCTTTTAACAATGAAGAAGATGATACTAAAAATCCTGATAAACGTAATTTGTATTTTACTGCAAGGTTTGATATCCCGTTTATAATGACAAGGGATGGAAAGACTTTAAATTCTGAAACTGGAAAATATGATGATATGGTGTTTGATTTTTCAGGTGATGATGATGTTTGGGTTTATGTTGATGATGAATTAGTTTTGGATTTGGGAGGTGCACATACACAATTAAAAGGAAATATTAATTTTGCTAAAAATAAAGTTTGGTATGAATTAGTTGCAAGTGCAGACCAAAGGACTAATGAGAGAAATGTTGAAAAGAAAGCTTTCTTTAATAAATTATCACAAGGAAAGCATACACTAAAAGTCTTTTATATGGAAAGAGCTGGTGGTGATTCAAATTTAAAAGTAACATTCAATCTACAAAGTTCTGGTGTTAAGGTTAGACATATTGATAAAGAAAGCGGAGAAATTCTAAAAGAAGAGTATCAATCTGGTGAAATTGGAAAAATTGTTAAAACTGCAGGAATGAATATTGATAAATATGTTTTAGTAGAAGCACCTGAAAATGCAGAAGTTGTTTTGAAAGAAGAGGAACAAATTGTTAATTATTATTATTCTAAGTTTTATGATATTAGTGTAAAATACATTGATATTAATAGAAATAATGAAATTGCAAAATCTGAAAAAATGAATAAAAGAGTTAATAGTGAATATGGTACTGATAAAAAAGATATAAAAGGATATACTTTTGTTAAAGTAATTGGAGAGCCTAATGGAAGAGTTGCCTCAAACATTGATGTAAAATATTTTTATAAAAAGAATTCTAAAATAAAGGTGAATTATATAGATAAAAAAACTAATAAAAAGTTGGATGGAAGTATTAATGATGGGCTTGAAGGGGATGATTTTAAATTAGAAAAGAAAAACTTTAAAAATTATGTACTTATTGAAGGTCCTAAGGAAAGCAGTATTAAGTTTTTAGATAAAGATGTTGAGGTAAATTATTATTATATTAAAGAAAGTGATTTAATAGTAAAACATATTGATAAAGATAATAATAAAATTATGGATACAGAAATTAAAAAACTTAGGGAAGGTAGTGAATATAGTACTTCTAAAAAAGAATTTGATAATTATATTTTAGTAAAAAAGCCAGAAATAGAAAAAGGAACAATTGGAAGAAATAATGTGGAATTAAATTATTTTTATAGAAAATTGAGACATAATTTGAGCGTTGATATGAATATTGTTAAAGCAGATATTAAGGGAAGAATCCACGATTATTATGGAAAATTAGTTAAAGCGGATATACCTAATAGTGATTTTAAAAATAATTTAGGTGTTGTTATTGAGTATAAAATTGTTGTTAAAAATACTGAAGAAAAAGTTGTTGATGCAAGTTTAATTGATTATATTCCAAATGGGTATATGGCGAGAATTGAAGATAATCCAGGTTGGGAGTTTTATGAAAATACTGCAAGAATGTTGATTAAGAATTTCAAGCCGGGAGAAAGAAGGGAATATTTATTTAAAATTTATAGAGGTGGAGAGTATGATGTTTCTGACTTGGTAAATAATAATGTTGAAGTTAAAACTATTGATAATTATAAAGAATTGAATTTAGAAGATAATAGGGATAGTAATAAATTATTAATTGTACCTAAAATTGGTGTAAAGGGAGCTTTATATGGAGTTTTTGTAAGTGCTCTAATTGGAATATTCTTTATGATTAGAAAATTTAAAAAGAATATAATAAAGGATAATAAGTAAATTATTGTGTTTTAGAAATAAAAACTTGCTAAATATAATAAAAGGTAGTACTATTTAATTATTATATATAAGGAAGTATTAATATAGAATGGTTTTTGATTGGAAAAAAGGTATTAAGCAAAGTGAATTAAATATTGTAGTTGATACGCTTAAAAATGATGGTTTAGTAATTTTACCAACTGAAACTGTTTATGGACTTGGAGCAAATGCTTGTTCAAATATTGCTTGTAAGAAAATATTTGAAGCTAAGGGAAGAGCACAGGATAATCCTTTGATAGTACATGTTTCTGATATGAATATGATTGGAAGAATTGTGCAAGACCTTGGTGAAATTGAAGAAAAGTTAGTTAAAGCTTTTATGCCTGGACCTTTTACACTGATTTTAAAGAAGTCTAAAGTAATTTCTGATGTTGCATCTTGTAATATGGATACTATCGGAGTTAGAATGCCATCTAATAAAATTATTAATGAAGTTATTAGTAAATGTGGATTTCCGATTGCTGCACCTAGTGCAAATATTTCAGGAAGACCAAGTGGCACTAATGTAGATGATATTATTGAGGAATTTGATGGCAGAGTAAGTATTATTGTTGATGGTGGTGATTCTGATATCGGAATTGAATCAACAGTGGTTAAAGTTATTGATAATATTCCTGTTATTTTAAGACCTGGATTTATTACTGAAGATGATATTAAAAAAGTTGTTCGGAGTAGTTAAGTTAAGTGATAATCTTTTTAAAAAAGTTGATAACAATACTAAAATTGAAAGTCCTGGTATGAAGTATAGGCATTATGCTCCTAATACAAAATGTGTATTAGTTGTGAATAATGAAATTGAAAAGATAAATAGGTTATTAGATAATGGTGATAACATTTTAGTATTGGGATTTGATGAGGATGAGCAATATATTAATACTGATAAATTTTTATCAATTGGAAGTAGATTTAATTTGGAGTTGGTTTCTAAAAAAATCTTTTCTAATTTGAGAAAAATTGATGATTATAATTGTGATTATGCAGTTATTGAGGGACTTAAAAAATCTAATTTAGGTTTAAGTATTATGAATAGATTAATTAGGGCTTGTGAAAATAATATTATTTAGTGAAAGGATGATTATGTATTTAGTAGTTGGGCTTCGGAAATCCGGAACCGGAATATTCTAAAACACGTCATAATGTTGGATTTGATGCTGTTAATTATATTTCGGAAAAATATAATATAGAGATAAAGAAAAAAGAGTTTGATTCATTGATGGGAAGTGGAATTATCAATGGTGAAAAGGTAATCTTAATGAAACCACAAACTTACATGAATGAAAGTGGAAAAGCAGTTATTCAAGCTATGAATTTTTATAAATTGCCAATGGAAAATCTTATTGTAATTTATGATGATATTGATATAGATGAAGGTATTGTTAAAATTAGAAAAAAAGGTGGCCCTGGAACGCATAATGGGATGAGATCTTTATTAGCATATTTGAATGATTCTAATTTTCCGAGAGTTAGAATTGGTACTGGGAAACCTGTTTTTAAAGAGTTACTTATTCAACATGTTATTGAGAAACTTAATGATGAAAAATATAAAATATATGTTCCAGCGATTGAAAAAGCGGGGAATGCAGCAGTTGATATTATTGAAAAAGGCATTGATTTAGCAATGAATTTGAATAATGGAAGTGAGTAGTATGTATAAGTTATTTATTGATTCGTTAAATAATAGAATTGGTGTGTATCAAAATGGTGAATTAGTTGAATTATATGATGATTTTAATAATATTGAAGGTAATATTTATTCTGCTAGAGTTAAAAATATTGTGGATGATATTGAAGTTGCTTTTTGCAATATTGGCATTCAGAAGGATGGTATGCTTCAATCAAAGAATATTGTTGGATTTTCAAAAGGTGATAGGATTAGTGAAATAATCGATAAGAAGAAGTATAGATTGGTTCAAGTTATAAAGAATCCAGTTGAAGATAAGGGCCCTAAATTAACGGAGCATATTAAGCTGGTTGGTAGAAATATTATTTTAATGTTGGATGAAGGAATTTATTTTTCTGATAAATTAACTATTGATGAAAAGAATAAATTAACTAAATTATTAATAAATTTGAATTTGAAATATGGCGTTATTGTTAGGTCTTCTGCAGTAAATATTGCTTTTGATGAATTAGTTTTAGAAATTAGGAAATTAGCTGATCAATTTGATGAAATTATTGAAAGATATAATAATTCGTCAGAAGTCTCATGTTTATATAATGTTGGTGGGATTGTTGATAAATTAATAACTGATTTGTATTCTAAGGATTTTAAAATTGAGGTTAATTGTAAGGAAGAATTTAAATTAATTAAAACTAAATATCCGGAATTTGATGTGGAGTTTGTTGATAAAATTCTAAAAAATAAAATGAAGTCAAAGATTTCATTGAAATCAGGTGGTTATTTGAGAATAGAAGAAACTTTTGCTGGTACAATGATTGATGTTAATTCGGGGAATAATATTATTTCTAATAAAGATGGTGTGTTTTTAGATACTAATATTGAAGCGGCTATTGAAATTGCAAGACAAATGAGACTTAGGGATATGTCTGGAATAATTATTGTTGATTTTATTAATTTGAATAATGATGATGAGAGAGATAAAGTTATTAGATATTTAAGTGAATGTGCTAAATATGATAGGGCAAAAGTAAATGTTGTTGATTTTACTAAACTTCGGATTGCTTGAAATAACTAGAAAACCTATTTTTAATAAAAATAAAATTGGAAGCTTTTAAACTTCCAATTTTTCTTTTATTTTTTCTAATTCTTTGTTTCTTTTTATTTTTCTTGTTGTTGTTTTAATTAATTCTTCGTTTGAAATAATAATTTTTCTAATGTATTTATAAGCTGGTATTTTTTTATTAACTAGATTTTTTATATCTTCGTTTACTTTTTCAAAGATTTCTTCATCTGTTTGGTTTGCGAAATATATTTCTTTATTTTCAGGTAAAATTACCACTTCAGAGAATAATACTATATCTGAATTTCTGTTTAATTTTGTATTTTCAATATGTCCAAATACCATAGATTCATCAATATATGAGATATCATTTATTAGTTTTTCTAATTCTTCGGGAAACACTTTTTTTCCATTTTTAAAAACTATTACATCTTTTTTTCTACCTGTTACTGATATGATGCCCTTTTTGTCTATTCTTCCTAAGTCGCCAGTATGGAACCAACCATCGATGATTGCAGAATTTGTGGCGTCTTCGTTTTTGTAATATCCAAGCATTACAGCATCACCACGAATTATAATTTCACCTTCTCCTGTTGTATCTGGTTCATATATTTTGATTTCTGAGCTTGAGAATGGAAAACCTACGCTTCCAGGTTTTTTTACATATTTGTTTTCAGCTGCTACAGCGCCTGATGTTTCAGTTAAACCATATCCTTGGTATATATCGAAACCAAAATCATATAAGCCTTGAGCTGTTTCTTTATCAAATGCAGCTCCTCCAGCAATAATTGATTGTAAATTAGGACCTATGTTATCGAAAATCTGTTTAAATATTTTACGTCTTGTCTTTATTGATGTGTGTCTGAAGATTTTTCTCAAGAAATTAACTAATTTTAATTTTTTCTTTTTTTCTAATTCTTTTATAATTCTTTTATAAATCATTTCAATTACTAGAGGGACACATACAAATCCTGTTATATTATAATCTTTGATGTTACTTGCAAAATACTTTAATCCATCACAGAATATTAGTGTAATACCAAGTGATGATCCGAATAAAAATGTTATTACACTCTCAAAAACATGGTGCAGAGGCAAGAATGATAGGAATCTATTTCCTTCTTGAACATAGAACATTCTTTTTGTATCATTTATAACTGTACAAATTGATTTTTGAGAAAGCATTACTGCTTTTGAAATGCTAGTTGTTCCTGAAGTGAAAATCATGACTGACATTTTTTCGTTATCTATTTTTATGTTGTTATATTCTGTATGATCAAGTTTTCTTGATTTCTCTAATTCTTCTGAATAAAGTAGAGAATCTTCAAATTTTTCGTCAAAACATATTTTGTTTGGGCATGATGTTATTGCTTCATGGTATTGTTTTGCATATATTATTGTGTCTGCTTCACTACGCTCTAATAAATCAGTAATTTCGTTTAATGGTAGGGATTTATCAAGTGGTACAACCTCTATGTTTGAAGTTGCTGCAGCTAAATAAGAAACACACCATTCATATCTGTTTGGAGATATAATTGCAACTCTTTTGAAATTGTTTTTTAACATATATGCTCCAAAATCTTCAATGTCTTTTACGAAATCTTCGAATGTTTTTATGATTAATTTTTTATCAGTTGGTTTTAGTTTATATTCAAATGCTGATAATTTTAAATATTTATTTTTGTACAATTGTACTAGATCACGTAAATCTTTAAGATTGTCGTTTTCATATACATTGTTTTTCATTTTTAAATTATATTTCATATGGAATACCTTTCTTAAAATATTCAGCTTCATTATATATTAAATCTTGTCATAGTTTCAAGTTTTTGGGATTAGTTGAATTGTTGGTTGGTAATTGTTATAATTTTCTGAATGAATTATATTGGAGATTTAAAATGGATTTTAGTAAAACTTTGGATTACGAGCTTGTCAGGTCTAAAATTAAAAATATGTATATTTTAATTAGGAATGGTAAAGTTATTGTTAAGGCTTCAAATAATATTTCTGAGAATAGAATTAAAGATTTTATTAATTCAAAGGAAGATTGGATTAACAAAAAGTTGAAAGAGTTTGAAAATAAGTCTTTTAAAGAGAAATCGTATGTTAGTGGTGAAGTGTTTAAAGTTCTAGGAAATGATTATATATTAAATATTGAATATGGTAATTTTGAAAAGGCGAGTGTTAATATGGATAATGGGTATATTAATATTTTTGTTAGTGAAAATTGTAAAACTGAAAAAATTAAAGAACTTATTGAGAAAATGTATTATAAAGTTGCTTTAATGATTGTGGATAAATCAGTTAAGATGTGGAAAAGCACACTTAAAATTGCTCCTGATGTGGTGGTAATAAAAAAGTTGAAAACTGCATGGGGGAAGTGTAATTCTAATAGGAAGATAACAATTAATCCCGATTTAATGAAATATGACCAAAGGGTTATTGATTACGTTGTTTTACATGAATTTTGTCATTTGAGATATATGAATCATTCTAAAGATTTTTGGAATATGGTTGGGAAGTTTATGCCAGATTATAAAGAAGCAAAGGTAAAATTAAGATTAAATACTATATAATTGTTGAAATTTATGATAAAATATTTATACATCATTAATAAAGAAGAAACTTATAGTAATTAAAAGGAGGTCTTAGTTATGTTTAATAACAAAACTATTACAATGATGAGAAAATTACTTAGTGAGGCATTTCCGAATATTGAAGAACATGAGCGGAAAAAAATGTTAGAAACTCTTATAAACAAACATCCAAATTCTAGATGGTTTTGTACAATGAATGGTAAACATATTGCTAGAGTTGGTGTTGAGTATCCTTTGGATGAAAATTCTAAAGCACGTTTTTATTATGTTACTGAATATGATAATGAAATGTTAGATTTGTAAAGATATAAGAAAGGAGTAATTCATATGAATTCATCTACTATTATTAATAATGTTCGGAATAGAGAAAATTTATCTTTTCAAGATAAAAAAATTAGTTATATGCTTTTGAAGCCTAATGCTGTTTTGCATTATGAAGGAATGATAAATCAAATTGAAAGAAATAATTTTGAAATTCTGGCGCAGTATGCTATTTTTGACTATGATACTGTTAATATGGCATTACATCAAAATCAGCCTAGTGCTATGAAGTATATTATTCCGATATCTCATATGTATAAAGATTTTTATAGTAATTATGCAATATTGCTAATTATAGGCAAAAATAATATTACTTATGAAAATTTTTCTATTCAAGTAGTTCAATTGAAACAAATATTACGAGCAAAGTATAATTTACCGTATATTTCTTATGTATTTAATACATCTTTGATTGGGCAAAAAAATGAGAAACAGAAGATTATAATTAAAGACGTAGATGGTAATAGTATGTGTAAAGAGAGGTTTAATGAAGAAGGGACTTATATGTTGTTTTTTACAAATGAGGTTCATTCACCAGATGCTGATCTTAAAAGTATGGTAGATGAAATAGAATTATTGTATTCTATGGGAATTATTGATGATAGATTATTGATACCTAAATCAATAATTCATAATATTTGCCGTTATCGTACTTTTGAATTTCTTAAAGATTTGCAATAAATGATGTGAATAAAAGTTTCTAGGGGAGTATCTTGAATAAAAACTCCCCATAATTTAATAAAGGAGTAAATGCATATGGAAATAGAGAGAAAGTTTTTAGTATCTGACATATCTAAAATAGATTTTAATTTGGATAATTATGAATGTAAAATTATTAAACAAGATTATTTGTATGTCGATAAATTAACAGCAATAAGAAAAAGGAAAGTTACAATAGATAATATTAATAAATATTATTATACAATAAAAACTGGTAAAAGTGGAATATCTGTTAATGAAATAGAAAAAGATATAGATGCATGATAATTGTGTTATATGATTATGATATTTTCTACAGAAGCCTATTGAAAATTTTAAGAACTTATTGGTAAAATATAATTAGAAATTTAAGAAAGAAGGTATACTGATGAATTTATTATATATTATAGGAAATGAATTGGACATTCAATATGGTCTTAAGACGAAATATTCCCATTTTTATGAATATCAATTACCTAAATATCAAGAAAGACAAAAAAATTCAAAGTATGTTAATGTTATTTATGATAATATTCAACAAGATAAAGAAAATTGGTCTGACATGGAATTATCTTTAGGAGAATTAACAAAGAATTCAGAAATAGATGAAGAGAAATTTATGCAAGATTTAGATGATGTAAATGAAGACTTAAATAACTATCTTCGCTCTGAACAAGATAAGTTTGATGTAACAAGCAAGAATATTACAATAGAAAATGAGTTAGCTAATCTTTTGAAATTTATTCCTGAAAAAGATGTTGAAAGAATTTCAGATTATCTTAATAACATGAATTACACTACTGATCAAATAAGAATATTAACTTTTAATTATACAAATATTTTAGATAATTTAATAGAGAAAGTAACTAGCTCAGTAAATAATACGTTTAGAAGTAATAGTAACGGATGTAGTATTGGAAGTGTAGAACACGCTCATGGTACATTAGAATTTGCTTTAATACTTGGTGTTAGTGAGGAAAGTCAATTGAATATAGAATACAAAGATGAAAATAGAAAATATTTAATTAAAGAGTCTCTTCTTTCCGAAGTTAGGGAGAATAGAAATATAAAAAATGATAACTTAATTAATTGGGCAGATATGATAATAATTTTTGGTACATCTATTGGAGCAACTGATAATTATATATGGAATAAAATTGCCGAAAATTCTATTAAAAAAATATACCTATATTAATTCATTATTACGAAGCAAATATAGAATTAATTCGAAAACTACCTAGGAAAATAGGGCAACTGTATGAAAAAGTAGAAAATAATTTTATAGAAAAGTCAGGAATAGACGATGAGAAGGAAATAGAAGTTTTAAAATCTAATATAGTTCCAATTATTTCAAAAAAAATTTTTGAAATAAAAGAGGATAAAAGTAGTTAAGTATGTAGCTATTATGAATGTTGTTATATAAAATTAATGTATTTAGGAGTTTAAATGAAAAATTATGGCGGAAATTTATTTAAAGATACTAACAGATATAGTAGAAATAGGAATTTCAAGAAAGTAGAAAAGTGATAAAAACATAAAAAGTGTGAATAATAAAACTCATGAAAAAGAAATATTTAATAAAAATATCGAGCTTCTTTAGAATTAAAAAGTTAAAAGTGAGAAAACTACATTTTATGAAATTTTCTATCGGTTAGCTTTATAATATATTAAATTTAAAGAATTACTAGCAGTTTACGGTTTTAACAACAAAATTTCATATAATAATATTTATTTTAATCTTTGATTTTGTTATAATTAAATTTGATAGTAAAAAATATTTGTAAAAATGTGTAAAAAACGTATAAAAAATATAGATTTAATCAATAATAATTAGGAGTTATTAAATGGGTAGTTCGTATAATGCATTAGAATATAATAAATTAATAAGTTTCATATGGTCAGTGGCAGGTGACTGTCTTCGTGACGTGTATGTTAGAGGAAAATATAGAGACGTAATAATTCCTATGACTATAATACGTCGTTTTGATTCTATAATAGAGCCACATAAAAGCAAGATTTTAGAATTAAAAAAAATGGCAGAAGAAAACAAATTAGACATTGAAGAGACACTAAATACAATGGTGGAATTACCATTTTATAACACTTCAAATTTTAATCTGAAAGATTTAAGACATGAAACAAATCGTCAAAATCTGAAGAAAAATTTCGAGGAATATCTTAATGGATTTTCAGATAATATCAAAGAAATACTTGAGAAATTTGATTTTAGTAGCCAACTTAGAAAAATGACTAATGCTGGAATCTTGGGTTCTGTTATTGAAAAATTTACTTCAAAGGAAATGAATCTTAGTCCTTATGATGAAGTGAACAATAAAGGTGAAATTATTCATCGTGGTCTTGATAACCATGCAATGGGAACTTTATTCGAAGAAATAATTAGAAAATTTAATGAAGAAAATAATGAAGAAGCGGGAGAACACTTCACTCCTCGAGATGCTGTAGAATTAGTAGCAGACTTAGCAATAGTTCCAGTATTAGATAAAATCAAGAATGGAACATATTCTATTTATGATGGAGCATGTGGGACATTAGGTATGGCAACTGTTGCTGAAGAAAAACTACAAAAACATGCAGAAGAAAATAATAAACAGTTATCAATTCATATATTTGGGCAAGAATCAACTGAGGAAACTTATGCTATAGCTAAAGCAGATTTACTAATTAAAGGTGGTAATACTTCTAATGGAGAAGTATACTACGGTTCAACATTATCAAATGATGGAGCGCGTGGAAAACACTTTGATTTTATGCTGTCGAATCCACCATACGGAAAAACTTGGAAAAATGATTTAAGTATTCTAGGAGCAGGAATTGATAAAGATCCAAAGAAAAATGTTACAGATAGTAGATTTGTAAGAAGTTATAAAGAACAAGATGATTATAGAATGATTCCTGATGTAAGTGATGGACAATTATTATTTTTATTAAATAATATTTCAAAAATGAAAGATACCCCATTAGGTTCTCGTATTGTAGAAGTTCATAATGGTTCTGCATTATTTACAGGTGATGCAGGAGGTGGAGCTAGTAATGCCAGACGCTACATGATAGAAGAAGATTTAATAGAAGCTATTATCCAATTACCAGAAAATATGTTTTACAATACAGGAATTACAACACATATTTGGGTGTTATCAAATAGAAAAGAAGATAGAAGAAAAGGTAAAATTCAATTAATTGATGCAAGTAATATTAAAACCCCGCTTAGAAAAAATCTAGGTTTAAAAAACTGTGGATTTTCAGAAGAAGATAGGAACCTTATTCTGGATTTATTCCAAAACTTCGAAGATAATGATAATTCAAAAATATTTAATAACGAAGATTTCGGGTATTATAAAGTTACGGTAGAACGTCCTCTAAGACAAGCAGTGTTTTGTAATAATGAAAATATACTTCAAGTAGAAAAAGAACTTAAAAAAATAGGTTTTTATACTGGCGAAATAACAAAAGAAAAACTAGCTGAAAGTTTTATGAAAAATACAGCTGGAGCGATTAAAGAATTAGAAAAGAAAGAAAATATTCAAAGTTATTTAAAAGTCCTAAATGAGCTAAAAAATGAGGAAATTTATCTAGATTATAGAAAATTTGAAAAAGAATTTGATAAAAAATTAAAAGGATTAGGAATAAAAGGTACTACATTTAAAAAGCTAGTTTCAACTGGTTTATTAGAGAATATCATAGTAAAAGATGATAAAGCAGTAATCCAAAAAGATAAACAAGGTAATATTGTAGTAGATACAGAGTTAAGGGATACAGAGATTATTCCATTAACATATCCTGGAGGAATAGATGCTTTTATCCAGGAAGAAGTTCTACCGTATCACCCTGATGCTTTTGTAGATGAGAGTAAAATACAAATTGGTTATGAAATCAACTTTACAAAATACTTCTATAAGCCGAAACAACTAGAAAGCGTAGAAACTATAGTTGAAAGAATCCGAGAATTAGAAAAATTATCAGAAGGTATGATGAAGGAAATCTTGGGGGGACTTTATGAATAAATATGAAAATTATAGAGAAATAGGTTTACCTTGGTTAAAAGAAATTCCAAATCATTGGGGAATAAATAAGGTAAAAAGATATTCTGATAATAAAAAAGAGTTAAACAAAGGAAATAAAGAAAAAAATGTATTATCACTTACATATAAAGGAGTAGTAAAAAATCATATTGATAAACCTAATGGATTAGTACCGAAATCTTATGAAACATACCAAAAGTTTAAAAAAGATGATTTAGTTTTTAAATTAATAGATTTAGAGAACATAAAGACTAGTAGAGTGGGAATTGTTAATGAAGATGGAATAATGAGCCCTGCATATATAAGATTAATATTAACAGATAGATTATTTCCTAAATATGCATACTATTATTTTTATAAATTATATATAGAAGAAGTCTATAATAATTTAGGAGCTGGGGTTAGAAGTACAATGTCTGTTT
>ERZ773070.503-NODE-503-length-28912-cov-5.960079_pt1 | contig 28912 bp, 23 predicted proteins | sample MGYA00580618_ERZ773070 | MGnify/ENA primary metagenome ERZ773070 (study PRJEB29015, sample SAMEA2738023) | human oral metagenome | biome: human oral; feature: human-associated habitat; material: dental | place: China | collected 2019 ... | reverse complement strand
GGGCGCGCGCCTGTTCCGAGCGCGCGCGGGCCAGCGCGGCGCGCGCCTGCGCCAGTTTGGCCTGCAATTCGCCGTCTTCCTGCACAGCCAGCACTTGCCCGGCCTGCACGCGCTCGCCTTCCTGAAAGGCCGCTTCGCGCAAGCGGCCAGGGTATTTGGCAGCCACATCCACGCGCGTGAGTTCCAGCCGTCCGTTGGCGCGGTAAATGCCCTCGGGCAGCGCCTGCTGCCGCGCGCCCGGCCACCACTGCGGCCACCACGGCGGCAATTTCTGGCAGCCCGCCAGGGCCAGCGCGGCGGCCAGAAGAAAAAAGCGCAAAGGCGGACGGTTGAAACGAAGGGCCAAACGGGCAAAAGCAGCGGTCATGAAAAACTTGATCGGGGGCAAAACGCCGGGCATTGTGCGCAGCCGGATCATCCAAGTGATTGATGCGTATCAACTGCGCGCCTGAATTTGAACATGAGTGTTCAATTCATGACTAGCATTGCAGACGCAAGAGAAATTTCATTCCGCAACGCCATGCCAGAAAAAAAACATGATTCCGCCCTGCTGGGCGTGCGCCGCCTGGATTTGCTCACGCATGCCGCCTTGGCGCGCCTGTCGTTTTCCATCTCGCCCCAGTCAATGGCCTTGGCCATGACGGACTGGGCCACGCACCTGGCGGCCAGCCCCGGCCGGCAGCTTCAGCTGCTGCGTTTGGCCGGGCAGCTTGGCGGACAGCTGCTGGCCTACGCACAGCGCCTGCTGCTGGCCGATGGCCTGCGGGCCGCGCAGCTGCAAGGCGATCAGCCCCTGGCCGCCGAGCCGCCCGTGCAAGACCGCCGCTTTGCCGACCCGGCCTGGCAGTGGTGGCCCTTCAACCTGCACCACCAGGCTTTTTTGCTGCAACAGCAGTGGTGGGAGGCGGCCACGCAAGACGTGTGGGGCGTGTCTGCGCATCACCAGCAAGTGGTTTCCTTCGCCGCGCGGCAGTGCCTGGACGTGTTTTCGCCCGGCAACTGGCTGCTCACCAACCCCGTCGTGCTGCAACGCACCTGGCGCGAGAAAGGGGCCAACCTCACGCGCGGCCTGAACTACTGGCTGGATGACTTCCAGCGCCTCATGGCCGAAGAGCCGCCCGCCGGAGCCGAGCGGTTCACGCCCGGGCGCGAGGTGGCCGTAACCCCGGGCAAGGTCGTGCTGCGCAACCGGCTGATGGAGCTGATCCAGTACGCGCCCGCCACGGCCAAGACGCGCCCCGAGCCGGTGCTCATCGTGCCCGCGTGGATCATGAAGTACTACATCCTGGACCTTTCGCCGCACAACTCGCTCGTCAAATACCTGGTGGACCAGGGCCACACCGTGTTCTGCATTTCATGGAAGAACCCGGATGAAAACGACGGCGATCTGGGCATGGACGACTACCTGAACCTGGGCTTTCGCGCCGCGCTGGAGGCCATAGAAACCATCGCGCCGGGCCATGCCGTGCACGCGGCGGGCTACTGCCTGGGCGGCACGCTGCTGGCCATCGCGGCGGCGGCGCTGGCGCGCGACGGGCAACTGGGCCGCCTGGCCTCCATGACGCTGTTTGCCGCGCAAACCGACTTCAGCGAACCCGGCGAGCTGAGCCTGTTCATCGACGAAAGCCAGATCGCGCTGCTGGAAGCGCAGATGACCCAGCGCGGCTGCCTGACCGGGCGGCAGATGGCAGGCGCTTTCCAGATGCTGCGCTCCTATGACCTGCTCTGGTCGCGCCTGCTGGGCGAATACCTGCTGGGCGAGCGCCGCCCCATGAACGACCTGATGGCCTGGAACGCCGACACCACGCGCATGCCCGCCCGCATGCACGCGCAGTACCTAAGGCGGCTTTTCCTGCATGACGACCTCAGCGAAGGCCGCTACCTTGTGGATGGCCAGCCCGTCTCGCTGGGCGCGCTGCGCCTGCCCGTGTTCTGCGTGGGCACCGTGGCCGACCACGTGGCCCCCTGGCGCTCGGTCTTCAAGCTGCACCGCCTCGCGCCCGCCGAAATCACCTTCGTGCTCACCAACGGCGGCCACAACGCCGGCATCGTCAGCGAACCGGGCCACCCGCGCCGCCACTACCAGATGCTCACCCGCCACGCGGGCGGCGACAGCCTGACGCCCGATGCCTGGCTGGCCGCCGCGCCCCGCCATGAAGGCTCATGGTGGCCCGCCTGGAACGACTGGCTGAACGCCCGCTCCGGCAAACCTGCCCAGCCTCCGCGCATGGGCGACGCCGTGGCCGACGCGCCAGGCCAGTACGTATTGCAGAAATAAAAGACAAACCAGGCTCCGGCCTTGGCCCATGCAAAACCCCGCATCGTTTTCCCCACCCTGAAGCAAAGGAGCTTTCATGAGCACGCCCCAGGACCAATCCACCCGGAACCTGCCCTTCACCCTGCACAAGCTCAATCTGGAGCTGCAAGTGAAACTGCTGCGCCTGTTGCAGAAAAACAGCCAGCAATGGCTGGACTACAGCCACCGCCTGCTGCATGACAGCATCAGCGAAAGCGACGCCGCCATGCAAAGCCTGCTGGACGCCGACGACTGGCGCAAGCTCGCCGACCTGCCCAATGACGCCTTCTGGCAGAAAGTGCAGCGCCGCCTCAGCGACAGCCAGGCCGCCATGCAGGCTCTTTTGAAAACGCAAGCCAGCTTTTCCACAGGCGCGCAGCAAGCCATGCAAGCCTGGCAGAAAGACCTGGCCCAGATTCTGGGCGCCATAACCCAAGGGCAGCCGCAAAACCCGAGCGGCCAGAACGCCTTGCAGGCCTGGCTGCAACCCTGGCAATGGCTGCAAAACCCGGCCACGCCCGAACCCGCAAAGGCCGAAGCCAAAGGCAAAAAGCCCGCCTAATAACCAAACTTTCAAGGCCGCGCCTGCTGCGCCGGCCATTTGAAAATGAAAAGCCTGCTTTCCATCTGGAATGCAGGCTTTTTCTCTTTTTCCAGATGGCCCGTTTTCTCAGCAAAGGCCTGTTCAAAGCCAGCTGCAAGGCGCAGAAAGGTTGTGTGACTTGCCGACGATTTGCAAGGCAGCCGCCTTCAAGGCTGCGCTTTTCGTGCTCATGGACAAACAGCAAATGGATTCAGAGGGCTTCAAAAAATAGCTCCTGAATCAATAGCATGAGGTCCTAGTGGAATCTGCGCGAGATGGCTTTCAAGCGCCTTGAATTCGCTCCTGTTTTTGATGCTTTCTGGCGGGCGCAGGCTGCGCTGCCCCAAGCGCCGCACGAAAGCGCGCAAAAAAGGCCGCTGGCAAAGCGGCCTTTTTCATCATGGCGGGGCGCGCAGGCTGCGCCGCTCAGTGCAGCCACAGGCGCATGCCGTCCCACATGCGGCCAAGCCAGCCGGCTTCGGGCACGGCTTCCAGCGCGATGAGGGGCTGCTCGCTCAAGGTCTGGCCGTCCAGCGACACCTTGAGGGTGGCAATGGCCTGGCCTTGCGCGATGGGGGCCACCAGCGGGTCGGGGCGGGCGATTTCGGTTTTCAGATTGCTGGCGCTGCCATGCGGGGCGGCCACGATGATGGGTTGCGTGCGGCCCAGCTTGAGGGTGTTGCTGGCGCCTTTCCAGATGCGGGGGGAGGCGGCGGGTTCGTTGGCGTCAAAGAGTTTCACGCCTTCATAAGCGGTGTAGCCCCAGTTCAGGAGCTTTTGTGACTCATTGGCGCGGGCCGATTCGCTGTCGGCGCCGAGCACGATGGAGATGAGACGGCGGCCGCCCAGGCCGGGAAAGTCGCGCTTGGCGGTGGCCACCAGGCAGTAGCCAGCGGCTTTGGTGTGGCCGGTTTTGAAGCCGTCCACCGTGGGGTCGCGCTGGAGCAGCCAGTTGCGGTTGTTTTCGTTGCTGGCGGGGGTGCCGGGGTAGCGGTATTTCTTGATGCTGTAGTAGTGCATGTATTCAGGAAAGTCCTGGAGCAGCCGCGTGGAGAGGGTAGCCAGGTCGCGCGCGGTGGTGGTGTGGCCCGCTTCGGTCAGCCCTTCGGGGTTGGTAAAGCCCGTGTTTTTCAGGCCCATCGCCTTGGCCTGCTCGTTCATGAGGCGCACGAAGTTTTCAACGGTGCCGCCCACGCCCTCGGCCAGGGCCACGGTGGCGTCGTTGCCGGACTGCACGATCATGCCCTTGAGCAAATCATCCACGGGCACCTGCATCTTGGGGTCAATGAACATGCGCGAGCCAGGCATCTTCCACGCGCGTTCGGAGACGGGCAGGCGCTGCTCCAGCGTGACTTTGCGCGCGCGCAGGGCGTCGAACACCAGATAGGCGGTCATCAGCTTGGTCAGGGAGGCTGGTTCGACAGGCTCGTCAATATCTTTGGCAGCCAGAATCTGGCCGCCTGCCGTTACGTCCACCAGCATGTAGGCGCGCGCGGCGATGTCGGGCGGCTGGGGCAGGGTCTGGGCGGTGGCCGCCAAAGCGGCTGCGGCGAAAAAAAGCGCGGCCAGCGCGCGGGCAAATCGCGTCATTTCGGAATGAAAAAAGGGGAAAAAACGGGGGAAGGACGGTTCAGGCTCAAGCCAGGGAGCGCAAATGGCGCGCGGCCAGCCCCTTGAGCAGCGGCAATTGTCCGTGAAAGAAATGCCCACCTCCGGGAATAACCGTGACGGGAAGTGACTGCGGCCGCGCCCAGTCCAGCACAGCGGCCAGGGGCACCGTGTCATCGGCTTCGCCATGCAACACCAGCGTTTTTTCATGCAGGCTTTGCGGCACGGGCGGCACGGCAAAGCGCGAAGCGGCCGTGCCCACCAGCACCAGCGCCGCCGGCTCGTCACCGGCTTGCGCCAGGCTGGCTGCGGCCTGTGCGGCCACGAAGGCGCCGAAAGAAAAACCGGCCACCGCCAGCGCCTCGCCGCCCTCGCGCGCCTGGCTGATGACGGCCAGCATGTCGCGCGCTTCGCCCCGGCCTTCGTCATGCGTGCCGGCGCTCGCGCCCACGCCCCGGAAGTTGAATCGCAGCGCGCGCCAGCCGCACTGCACGAAGGCGCGTGCCAGCGTTTGCACCACTTTGTTGCTCATGGCGCCGCCAAAAAGCGGATGCGGATGGGCGATCACGGCCAGGCCGCGCGCGGCCTGGCTGCCGGGCTGGCTGGCGCCGGGGCGGTCCAGCAGCGCCTCAATGGCTCCGGCCTCGCCTTGCAGGGTGAGAGATTGGGTGTGAGCGTTCATGGGCTGGCGATTTTGCTTCAGAAAAGATAGCTGCCTGCGCCCATTCCACAAGGGCTGGCGGGCGATGGGGCGTTGAGGCCCCGATGCTGAAACGGCAAGCGTGCCAGCAAGCGGCAAAGGGCAGAGGGTGGGCGCGGCAAGCCGCCCGCACATGCCTGGGTGCATCAGAAACAGGAGCGAATTCAAGGGATCAGAATGCCGCTTCGCGCTGATCCCACTAGGACCTCATGCTATGGATAAAGGAGCGAAATCAGGCCATGCGCCGGGCCGTCTTTTTCTGCGCTTTGCGGCCTGGCCGCGAGCAGGCTCCGGGCTGCCGGGCGCATACTCGCCGCCCTTTGCGCAACCGCTTCTTTCACTGCCATGCCCCTGCACATTGCCATTGCCCAGATCAACCCCACCGTGGGCGACTTGCCGGGCAACGCCCGCCTGATTGTTGAGGCCGCACGCGCGGCGCACGCGCAGGGCGCGCGCCTGCTGCTCACACCGGAGCTGGCGGTGTGCGGCTACCCGGCGGATGACCTGCTGCTTCAGCCCGGTTTCGTTGCGGCCTGCCAGGCCAGCGTGGCGCACATTGCGCAGGAGACGGCAGCGCTGGCGGACTTGACGCTGGTGGTGGGCCACCCCGCGCCCGTGGCGGGGCCGCGCGAAGCAGGGCTCGCGCTGTGCCACAACGCGGCCAGCGTGCTGCGCGGCGGGCGCATCGTGGCCACGGCGCTCAAGCAAAACCTGCCGGATGACGCCGTGTTTGACGAGCGCCGCCACTTTGTGCCGGGGCCGCCATCGGCCTGCGTGTTCGAGGCAGGCGAAGGCGCGCAGAGCCTGCGCGTGGGCCTGCTCATTTGCGAAGACGCCTGGCAGGCCGCGCCCGCCGCGCAGGCCAGGGCGGCGGGCGCGCAGCTGCTGGCGGTCATCAACGCTTCGCCCTGGCGGGCGGGCAAGCCAGACGAGCGCCAGCAGGCCATGCGCCAGCGCGCGCTGGAAACGGGCCTGCCGCTGGTTTATGCGAACCTGACGGGCGGACAAGACGAGCTGGTGTTTGACGGCGCATCGTTTGCCTTGCAGGCCGATGGCGCGCTGGCCGGGCGCGCGGCGCGCTTTGAGCCGCAGCTGTGGCCGGTGCAGGCAGCCTGGCAGGGCGGCCATCTGACGCTGGCGGCGGATTCGCCTGAATCGCCTGAATCACCCGAAGGCCAGCTCTGGGCCGCGCTGGTGCTGGCGCTGCGCGACTACGCGCGCAAAAACGGCTTTGGGCAGGCGCTGCTGGGGCTGTCGGGCGGCATTGACTCGGCGCTGGTGCTGGCGCTGGCGGTCGATGCGCTGGGCGCAAGCCAGGTGCGCACGGTGATGATGCCCAGCCCCTACACCGCCAGCATCAGCCTGCAAGACGCGCGCGAAATGGCCCGGCGCGTGGGCGTGCGGCATGACGAAATCGACATTGCCCCCGCCTTTGAAACCCTGCAAGCCAGCCTGGCGCCGCTGCTGGACGGCAAGCCTGCCGACACCACGGAAGAAAACCTGCAAGCGCGCGTGCGCGGCGTGCTGCTCATGGCCTTGTCCAACAAGCACGGCCATCTGCTGCTGACCACGGGCAACAAAAGCGAATACGCCGTGGGCTACTGCACGCTGTATGGCGACATGTGCGGGGGCTTTGCGCCCATCAAGGACGTTTACAAAACCGCCGTTTTCGCGCTGGCGCGCTGGCGCAACGCGCACAACCCTTGCGGCACGGTGGACAACCCCATTCCCGAACGCATCATCACCCGCCCGCCCAGCGCCGAGCTGCGCGAAGGCCAGACCGACCAGGACAGCCTGCCGCCCTATGAAGTGCTGGACGCCATGCTGGCGCGCGTGCTGGAGCAAGGCGATGGCCGCGCCGAATTGGAAGCCGCCGGCTTTGACCCCGCGCAGACGGCGCAGGTGCTGCGCCTGCTGCGGCTGGCCGAATACAAGCGCCGCCAGTCCGCGCCGGGGCCGTGCGTGTCGCAGCGCGGCTTTGGCAGCAAAGACTGGCGTTACCCTGTCACGAACGGTTTGCGATAGACTCGCGCGCCATTTCCAATAATCCTGTCCAGTCCTGCCGCCAATTATTCATGAAAAGTCCGCCAAACCAGCGGACTTTTTTATTTTCCGGCAGCACGCCATTCCGTCATGATTCAACCATGAAAATACCCGCGCCGCGCCTGACTTCCACCACGCTGGCGGCTTTTGCCGCGCTTTTTTTCACCCTGCTCAATTACGCCTTTTTTGCCGAGGCCTTGCGCGCCCACCCTTTCCGGGGTGAAAGCGGTGACTGGTTTTTGCTGACGCTGCCGTTTTTCATTTTCTTTTTCATTAACATTTTCGCGCAATTGCTGGCGCTGCCGTTTTTGCACCGCGTCATCATGCCCGCGCTGATCGTGATTGGCGCGGCCATTTCATGGAGCAGTATTTTTCTGAAAGTGTATTTTTCGCGCGAAATACTGAATAATGTTTTGCAAGCCACGTCGGCAGAAACGCTGCGCGTGCTCTCGCCTTCTTACGCCATTTGGGTTGTCGTGTTTGGCATTGCGCCTGCGCTGCTTTATTTGCTGGTGAAAGTGCAATGGCGCTCTTTGGGGCGGGAGCTGGGCTGGCGCATGGCCTGGATTGTTTTTTCGGCGCTGGGCATGGCGGGTATTGCCTGGGGGTTTTATCAGGATTACGCCAGCTTTTTTCGCAATAACCACGGCATCATGAAGCTGGTGGTGCCTTCCAATTTTGTGGGCGCGGCGCTTTCCAAGGCGCGCATGGCCTGGCGCGCGCGCATTCCTTACACCCGGCTGGACGTGAACGCGCGCCAGCTGCCGCCCGCGCCTGGCGCCAAAAGGCGCGTGGCCGTCATCATCGTGGGCGAGACGGCGCGCGCGCAAAACTGGGGGCTGAACGGCTACGCGCGCCAGACCACGCCCCGGCTGGCCGCACGCAGCGACATCATCAATTTCACACAGGTTTCAAGCTGCGGCACCGATACCGCCACTTCCGTGCCCTGCATGTTTTCCGTCATGGACCGCGCGCATTATGACGAGGCGCACGCCGAAATGCAGGATAACCTGATGGATATTTTCCAGCGCGCGGGCGTTTATGTTTACTGGGTGGATAACAATACCGGCTGCAAAGGCGTTTGCAACCGCATTCCCAATGAATTGATCACCCATCGCAATCTGCCCGAATACTGCCAGGGCGGCGAATGCATGGACGATATTTTGCTCACTGATTTCGACAAACTGATTGACAGCGCGCAAGAAAAAGACGCCGTGCTGGTGCTGCACACCATTGGCAGCCACGGCCCGGCCTATTACGCACGCTATACGCCTGAATACCGCCAGTTCACGCCCACTTGCGATACCAATGAAATTCACCGCTGCACCAATGAGGAGCTGGTGAATACGTATGACAACACGCTGCTTTACACCGACAAATTCATTGCCGACGTGATTGGGCGGCTGGAAAAGCGCACGGATATGGCCAGCATGGTTTTCTACGCTTCCGACCACGGCGAATCGCTGGGCGAAAACGGCATTTACCTGCACGGCACCCCGCGCAGCATTGCGCCCAAAGAGCAAACGCGCATTCCCATGATTTTCTGGTTTTCGCCCGCCTGGCTGCAAGAAGGCGATTTCGACATTCAGTGCCTGCGCCAGCGCGCGCAAAGCGGCTCATACAGTCAAGATAACTTCTACAGCACCCTGTATGCCCTGATGCGGCTGGACACGCAAGCGCCCGGCAGCACCTGGCAGCAGGCGCTGGACATCATCCAGCCTTGCCGCCGGGCGGGCCGCTGATGGCCGTCCGCTGCCCTGCGGCGCAATGGGAAAATTCGCGCCCCATGCACCTTCTTGCCCTGAGCGCCGCCGCCGCTGACTTGCTGCAAACCCTGCTGGCCCATGCGCAGCCTGCCGATATGGCGGTGTCGCAGTTCTTTGAAAAGCGCCGCACAGGCTCGCGCGAACGCGCCCGGCTGGCCGATGCCGCCTACGCCGTGCTGCGCCGCAAGCGCTGGTATGAACACCTGGCGCGCCGCTTTGAAGCCGAAGCGCCCGCCGGTTTTGCCAACAGTGCTGACTGGCCCATGCCGCGCCGCATGGCGCTGCTGGCGCTGCTTGATGGCGAAGGCAGCGAAAGCAGCGATTTTTCAGACGCGCCCGCCGAACTCCGCCCCTGGCTGGCCGCCTGCCGCGCCCTGCAAAACCAGCCCGCCAGCCTGCCCGAAGCCTGCCGCCACAACCTGCCCGACTGGCTGGCCGCCGCCTTGCAGGCATCCATGACGCAACAGCCGCAAGACTTCTGGCCGCTGGCCGAAGCCCTGCTGCAAGCCGCGCCGCTGGACTTGCGCGTGAACGCCATGAAGGCCAAGCGCCCCGCTGTGGCCGCCGCGCTGGCCGCAAGCGGCATTCAGGCGCAAGAAACGCCTTGGTCGCCCTGGGGGCTGCGCGTGGCGGGCAAGCCGCGCCTGGCCCATCTGCCCGCGTGGCAGCAGGGCCTTGTGGAAGTGCAAGACGAAGGCTCGCAGCTGCTGGCGCTGCTCACGCAGGCGCGGCGCGGCCAGCTGGTGGTGGACTTTTGCGCGGGCGCGGGCGGCAAAACGCTGGCGCTGGGCGCCATGATGCGCGGCGCGGGCCGGCTGTATGCGTTTGACGCCTCCGCCCACCGCTTGCAGGGCCTTCAGCCGCGTCTGGCCAGAAGCGGGCTGGGCAACGTGCACACCGCCGCCATCGCCCACGAGCGCGACGCGCGCCTCAACGCCCTGCAAGGCAAGGCCGATGCCGTGCTGGTGGACGCGCCCTGCTCCGGCCTGGGCACGCTGCGCCGCGCGCCCGGCCTGAAGTGGCGCACCTGCCCTGAAGACATCGCCCGCCTGGCCGAACAGCAGTTTTCCATCGCCCAAAGCGCCGCCCGCCTCGTCAAGCCCGGCGGGCGGCTGGTTTACGCCACGTGCAGCCTGCTGCCGCAGGAAAACGAAGCCGTGGCGCAGGCCCTGTCAAACGCGCTGCCCGGCTTTGCGCCGCTGCACGCGGGCGACGTTCTCGCCGCCGCCAAAGTGCCGCAGGCGGCCCGGCTCACGACTGAAGCGGGGCATTTGCGTCTGTGGCCGCACTTGCATGGCACGGACGGCTTTTTTGCCGCCGTCTGGCAGCGCCGGTAAGGACAGGCGTTCGCGCCCGCCGCTTCATTTCGCATCGTCTCCTTCCGAAAGAAGAAAACCAATGACACCGCCCCAAGTCCACCACGTCACGCACCCCCTCGTGCAGCACAAGCTCACCCTCATGCGCAACAAGAACGCCAGCAGCACCACCTTCCGCACCCTGCTGGGCGAGCTGGCCATGCTCATGGCCTACGAAGTCACGCGCGACATGCCCACGCATCTGGTCGAGGTTCAAACCCCGCTGGAAACCATGCAAAGCCCCATGATCGACGGCAAAAAGCTCGTGTTCGCCTCCATCCTGCGCGCGGGCAACGGCATGCTCGACGGCCTGCTGCGCGTGGTGCCCAGCGCCCGCGTGGGGCACATTGGCCTGTACCGCGACCCGGCCACGCTCAAGGCCGTGGAGTACTACTACAAGATGCCCGCCGATCTTCAGGAGCGCGATGTCATCGCCGTGGATCCCATGCTCGCCACTGGCCACTCCGCCGTCGCTGCGCTGGACAAGCTCAAGGCCGCCCATCCGCGCTCGCTCAAATTCCTGTGCCTGCTGGCCGCCCCCACCGGTATCCGGACCCTGCACGCCGCCCACCCGGACGTGCCCATCTACACCGCCGCCATTGACCGCGAACTCAACGATCACGGCTACATCCTCCCCGGCCTGGGCGACGCGGGCGACCGCATCTTTGGCACAAAATAAAACGTTTCAACCACCGCTTTTTCAAACAGAGAGGAAACACCATGCGCATCACCTCCATCGCCTTGCTTGCCGCCAGCGCCGCCCTGCTGGCCGCCTGCTCCAGCGCCCCCGTTCCGCGCGAGCAAATGGCCGTCGCCAAAAGCGCCGTCGAGCGTGTGAACGCCAACCCCGGCATCGTCAGCAGCGCCCCTGTTGAACTGCAAGCCGCGCGCGACAAGCTCGCCCGCGCCGAGCGCGCGATGAGCAACCGCGACTACGTGCAGGCCCGCCGCCTGGCCGAACAAGCCAGCGTTGACGCTCAGCTGGCCGAATCCAAGACCGCCGCCCTGCGCGGCGAAAGCGCCGTGCGCGAAGTGCAGGAATCCATCCGCTCGTTGGATGACGAACTCCAGCGCCGCGGCCAGTAATTCGCGGCCAGCCATATCTGCGCCATTCCTTTACTCAAACCCCTTATCGCCATGACCCGACAACGCCTTCGCACCTCCGCCTTGCTGGCCGCCAGCGCCGCCGCCCTGCTCGCCGCCTGCGGCGCCAACCCGCCCAACCCCGCGCTTGAAGAAGCCCGCCGCGCCGTCAATCAGGCCGCCGCCACCCCCGCCGTGGCCGAACGCGCCGCGCTCGAACTCAAAGCCGCCTCCGACACCCTGGCCCGCGCTGACCGCGTCTGGGCGCAGGACGGCGACCAGGCCGAAACCGAACACCTGGCCTACCTGGCCCGCCAGCGCGCCGCCATCGCCCAGGCGCAAGCCCAGGCCCGCAACGCCGACAGCCAGCTGCAACACGCCAGCAACCAGGCCAGCCAGCTGCGCCTGCAAGCGCGCACCCGCGAAGCCGAAGCTGCCCGCGCTGAAGCCCTGCGCGCCCAGCAAAGCGCCGAAGCCGCCCGTGCCGAAGCCGCCCGCCAGCAAAGCGCCGCGCAGGCCGCGCAGGCCCGCATCGCCGCGCTTGAAGCCAAGCTGCGCGAAATCGAAGCCCAGCAAACCGAACGCGGCCTGCTCGTCACCCTGGGCGACGTGCTCTTTGAATTCGGCAAGGCCGATCTGCTCGCCGCCGCCGGCCCGCGCCTGGACAAACTCGCCGAATTCCTGCGCCAGTACCCCGACCGCCGCCTGCTCGTGGAGGGCTACACCGACTCTGTCGGCTCCGCCAGCTACAACCTCGACCTCTCCCGCCGCCGCGCCCAGGCCGTGCAGACTGCCCTCACCCAGCGCGGCATCGACATCAGCCGCATCACCGCGCAGGGCTATGGCAAGGACTACCCCGTGGCCAACAACGCCACTGCCGAAGGCCGCGCCATGAACCGCCGCGTGGAAGTCATCATTGCCGACGACAAAGGCAACCTTCGCGGCCGCAACCAATAAAGAAGCCGCAAGCCATGCCCGCCGGGCCGCCACGCGCGGCCCGTTTTCATTTATGCAAAGCTGCACCAACCCTGACCGTGAAGGACAGCGAATCGGGATGGGCCGCGAGGTGCAAACTACAGACGGGCTTTGTCACTTGCTGAAGATTGGCGAAACCCAAGAGCGCCCGGATCTGCGCTTTTCGCGTCCACGAATAGACTGCGAACAGATTCCTCAATCCATCGCATCCGGCGTGAGGTCATGCAGCTTGTCTTCCTCGCACCTTTTGCCTTTTCAGCCTTTTCATCTCATGACGCCACAAACCACCCGCGTCTGGCTCTGGCTGCACAAATGGAGCAGCCTCATTTGCACCGTCTTCATGCTGCTGCTGTGCCTGACGGGGCTGCCGCTCATCTTTCACCACGAGCTGGGGCACTGGCTCGGCACTGAAATGCAAGCGCCGCCGCTGCCCGCCGGCGTGGCCGCGCGCGCCGTCACCCTGGACGAAGCCGTGGCCGTGGCGCAGCGCGTTCACCCCGATCGCGTGGCGCAATACGCCTCGCCCGAAGAAGACAGTGATGATCTCTGGCGCGTGACGATGGCCCCCACGCCCGCGCCCACGGATGACTTCCGCCTTGTCGTGGTGGATGCGCGCACGGGCGACTACCTGGGCACGCCGCCGCTGCACAGCGGCTTTTTGTGGATCATGTTCAAGCTGCACGTGGACCTGTTCGCGGGCCTGGCGGGCAAGCTCTTTCTGGGGCTGATGGGCGTGTTACTGCTCGTCTCGCTCATCAGCGGCACGGTGCTTTACGCGCCCTTCATGCGCAAGCTCGCATTCGGCACAGTGCGGCGCGGCAGCGACCGCCCGGTCAGCCGCCAGGAAGATGACAGGGCGCGCAAACAGCGCGCTGCCCAGCGGCGGCTGAAGTGGCTGGATTTGCACAACCTGCTGGGCATCGTGCTGCTGGCCTGGCTCTTTGTGGTGGGCGGCACCGGCGTCATCAACACCTGGGCCGACCTGCTTGTCAAATACTGGCAGCACGACCAGCTATCGGCCTACCTGGCCCCCTACAAAGGCCAGCCCACGGTGCCGCCTGGCGAGCGCGCGCCCATTCACCAGGCCCTGCACGCCGCACAAGAGGCCGTGCCTGATACGCGCCTTTATTTCATGGCCTTTCCGGGCACGGCCTTCGCCAGCCCGCACCACTACGTCTTTTTCATGCGCGGCAACACGCCGCTGACGGCGCACCTGCCGCGCCCCGTGCTGGTGGACGCGCGCACCGCGCAAGTGACCGCCGCGCCGCGCCTGCCCTGGTACCTCACGGCGCTGCTCATGTCGCGCCCGCTGCACTTTGGCGACTACGGCGGCTGGCCCATGCAAATTCTGTGGGCGCTGCTGGACGTGCTGTCCATCATCGTGCTGGGCAGCGGGCTTTACCTGTGGCTGAAAAAGGGCAACAAGACGGCCAAAGCGGGTTCGGTGCAGCGGCGCTGAAAACGCCAGCCCGCTTTCGCTTTCTCCGATATGCTGGCGGAATGGGGGAGATGTCTTTTGCCTGGATGCAGGTGGTTTTGGTTTCAGTTTTTATATTGGGAGGGGTCCTTTCTGGTCGTATTTTGGGGTGTCATGGGGGGCGCTGGGTGATAATCTCTGGGATACCCTTATAGATGCCATTAGTAGTCTATCTGTCTCAACAGTTAGAGACTGCCATACGTTGCTTGTGTGCAACATAACGCGAGTTTTGATCCTGTCAGCGTTCGTTTCCGTGGCAAATATGTGCCGGTTTCTGCGGCAAAACAATATTTAGTTTGCGCCTAATCTATGTAAAGATCATTCTAAACACATAGTTTGCAATCTCCATCAAGGAATAGAGTGGCCACGCCATAAATAATGAAATACGTAATCTGCAGGGGTTGTGGTGTTGCGTATCGTTGGGAAGAGTTGCATAATGCAGCCTATGCGTTAACGTAACGAACGGCGAGGACTTATGAGTGCTAAAACAGTTGATAAGAAATCAGGCATGGAGGCGTGGCTTTTAAGTTTATTCGGAAAAGATAAAGCGTTGGCTGAATCATTGATTTCTAGTTTGAAAGATGGAAGTGACGGCGCGCATGATCTTGCACACATCGGTAGGGTTTGGGTAAATGCAATGAGGATAGCGAGCAGTGAAGGCGGCAATATTAGTATTCTGGCCGCTTCAGTACTTATGCATGATTGCGTGTCTGTGGAAAAAAACTCTGAGATACGATCGCTTGCATCGAAGTTGTCCGCCGATAGGGCAGTGGAAATACTGAAAGAAATGGGATGGAGGGATGCGGATTGTGAAGCTGTTTATCATGCAATTGAAGCACATAGTTTTTCTGCGAATGTAGAGCCCCGTTCCCTGGAGGCGAGAATACTGCAGGATGCTGATAGGCTTGATGCTATAGGCTTTATAGGAATCGCTCGTTGTTTTTATACAGCAGGGCGCATGGGGTCTAAAATTTATGATCCAACTGATGTCACTGCGGAGAGTCGTGATTTGTTCGATAAAAGGTATGCATTAGATCATTTTTCTGCAAAACTTTTTCATCTTGCGAATTCATTTAGAACCAAGAAGGGGAGGGAGTTGGCAAGAAGGCGTCACGAAGCAATGCGCTCATTTTATGATGGCATTGTAAACGAGCTGTCCATGTAAGGCTTGGAGAAATTATGAATAATATTTTTGCCAGCCAAAGTGTTGGGTATCGCCATGCATTTCCTTTGCTTGCTATAACCTCAGCGAGTTTACTTGCGACAGATATATACCTGCCATCTTTGCCGATATTGCCGGAGGCTCTAGGAGGTAGTGAATTTGCTGCGCAGATGACATTGGTTTCTTTTCTGGGATTATCAAAACAGGAGCAAATCAAAGGGATAAAAAAAGCCGCTTTGCGCTCATTCCACTAGGACATCATGCTATGGATCAAGGAGCGAATAAAAGCGTCTTTTTCCCGCCTTTGCCGTGCGGCACATTCTTTTATGGCCGGGTTTCAAAGCTCGTGCGCTGAACAGGCTCTCAGGCGCGGCCAATGCTGGCCGTGGCGACGAGTTCTTCCAGCAGCGCCAGGCTGGCCTGGCCAGGCAAGGCGTAGGGGTCGAGGGCGGCGCGTTCGCTGTATTTGAGGAGGATGGCGGGGTTGATGCGGCGGGTGTCCACAACGCCCATCGTCCAGCCGGCAAAGCGCCTTTCGGTGATTTCTTCGTAGCGCAGCAGCACCACGTCGCGGTGGCGCGCGTCGCGCAGGATTTCGCCGTAGAGGCTGTTGACGGCGGCGCGGCCGCCTTCAATGGCTTGCATGAACACGCCGTCGCCGCAGACCAGCACGCCAGTGATGCCGCGTTCGGCATTGCGTGGCTGGGAGTGCTGGCAGATGGAGGCGATGGTGGCCGCTACCGGTTCGGCGGCGCGGCTGGCAAAGAGCAGGCGCACGAGCATGGCGGTTTCAATCCCGGGGAATGAGTGAGAGAAATTCGCGGCGCAAATTGGGCTGCGTGAGAAATACGCCGCGCATGACGGAGTTGATCATCTTGCTGTCCACGTCTTTCACGCCGCGCCAGGCCATGCAAAAGTGCGTGGCCTGCATGACCAGCGCCAGCCCGTCGGGGCGGGTTTTCTGCTGAATGAGATCGGCCAGCTGCACGACGGCTTCTTCCTGGATTTGCGGGCGGCCCATGACCCATTCGGCCAGGCGCGCGTATTTCGACAGGCCGATGACGTTGGTGCGTTCGTTGGGCATGACGCCGATCCACAGCTTGCCCATGACGGGGCAAAAGTGGTGGCTGCACGCGCTGCGCACGGTGATGGGGCCGACGATCATCAGTTCGTTGAGCCGCTCGGCGTTGGGAAATTCGGTGATGGCCGGCGCGGCGGCGTAGCGGCCCTTGAAGACCTCGTTCACATACATCTTGGCCACGCGGCGGGCGGTGCTGGCGGTGTTGTGATCGCCCTCGGTGTCGATGACCAGGCTTTCGAGCACGCCTTGCATTTTGGCGGTGACTTCGTCGAGCAGCTGCTCCAGCTCGCCGGGCTGGATGAAGCTGGCGATGTTGTCGTTGGCGTGGTAGCGCTGGCGCGCGGCTTTGAGGCGCTCGCGGATCTTGGTGGAGACGGGCACGCCTTCGTCTTCGGCGCTGGCAGGCGCAGGGGCGTTGGGGTTCATGGACTGCATGGGCTTTTGGGAGTGGAGCGGAGCGCCGGGGCGCTGATGGCGGGAGCGGCGCGCGGGCGTCAGCGCAGGGTTCGCCCTTTGGCCAGGCCCCGCAAAAAGCCTTGAGCCAAGGGGCGGACGCGCTGATAAATCTGCCAGCCAGACCAGACGCGCAGGCCCAGTCCAAGCAGCAGGCGCGGGCGCGTGAGGGCCGCGCCCGCGAGCAGGAGCAGCGGGCCGTGCTTTCGCATTTGCTCGCGCGCCCGGCTGGCAAGGCTGGCAGCGCCGTCGGCCATGCGGGCGGCGGGGCGCAGGGCCTGGCTGCCTTGGGCGATGCGCTCGCGCAGTTCGGCGGAGCGCGCCAGCAGCCGTGCGCGGCGTTCAACAAGGGATTCGAGGCTGGAGGGCGTCACGGGAGGCGTCATGAGCGCAGCCTTTCGCAGTCGCGCGCCAGCTCCTGCCGCGTGGCGGCGAACCAGCCGCGCCCATCGCGCGCGCGCGCCAGCGCCAGCCAGGCCAAGCCCGCGCCGCCACCCAGAAAAAGCGCCGTGAAAACGCCCAGCGCGAGCAGCCGGTGCTCATCCCACAGCAGCACGGTGAGAAATACAGCCAGGAATGCCAGGCCAAGGCACAAGAAGGCGGCGGCGGCCAGCGCGCACAGCAGCACGGCCAGCAGGCGGGCGCTTTCTTCGCGCGCTTCCAGCGCCAGCAGCTCCAGGCGCAAGTGGGCCAGCTCCAGCGCGTCGGCCAGCAGGCCGCGTAGGCGGCTGATGAAGCCGGGGCGGCTGGCGGCGGTATCAGCGGAATCGGCGGCGGGCATGAGCGGGCCTTTCTGGCAGGGGAGACAAAGCAAAACCGGGCTTTGGCAGCCCGGTTCGCGCATCAGACAGGTTTTCTGGCGAGGCGGTTTTCGGCAGGCCAAGCGCGCCTTGTGTCAGAGGCCCATCAGCGGCGGCCAATCAGCACGCCAATGAGCAGACCCAGCGCCGCCGCCACGCCAATGGAAGACCAGGGGTTGTCGTGCACGTAGTCATCCGTGGCGTAGGCCATTTCGCGCGTTTTGGCGCGGATGGCGGCGTCGGCGTCAGCCAGTTTTTCGCGGGCGATTTGCAGGTTCTCGCGGGCGCGGGTGCGCAGCTCGGCCAAGCGGCTGTCGGTCTGGCCGGCGGTGGCGCTGAGCAGGTCTTCGGCGTCGGCAATCAGGCGGCGCAGGTTGGCGGCCAGCTGTTCCTTGGTTTCGATGGCGGCTTCTGTCAGCTGCTCGGAGGCGGCGGCGACCTTTTTGGCGGCTTTGGATTCAGGCATGGTTGGCTCCTTGCAAAAGGTGGAAAGACACTTGCGCGGCATGATAGCAGCGGCCAGCTTCTGCAAGCCTGCTACCTTCGCCGCCATGAATCAAACGGTTTCGGTGCTGGCGCTGGGCTGGCGGGGGCTTTGGCGCGATGCACGCGCCGGGGAATTGCGGCTGCTGATGCTGGCCGTGCTGCTGGCGGTGGCGGCGCTGGCTTGCGTGAGTTTTTTTGCCGACCGGCTGCAAGGCGGCTTGCAGCGCGACGCGCGGCAGCTGCTGGGCGGCGATGTGGTGCTGGCCAGCGACCACGCGCCCGCGCCGCAGTGGCAGACCAAGGCGCAGGCGCTGGGCCTGCAGACGGCGCTGACGCTGAATTTCGCGACGATGGCGCGCGCGCCTGACAGCGTGGCGGGCGAGCCGGGCGCCAGCCGCTTGGTGTCGCTCAAGGCCGTGCCGCCGGGCTATCCGCTGCGCGGCAGTCTGCGCGTGGCCGATGGGCCGGATGCGCCCGATGCAGCCACGCGCGAAGTGCCCGCGCCCGGCCAGGCGTGGGTGGATGCCGCGCTGCTGGAGGCGCTGGACATGGCGCCCGGCCAGAAGCTGCTGCTGGGCGACGCGGCGTTCACGGTGGCCAAAGTCATCACGGCCGAGCCAGACCGGGGCAGCGGCTTTGCGGGTTTTGCCCCGCGCGTGATACTGCGCGAGAGCGATTTGGCCGCCACGGGCCTGGTGCAGCCGGCCAGCCGCATCACCTGGCGGCTGGCGGTGGCCGGTGATGGCGCGGCGGGCGACGAGGCCGTGGCCGCTTTCACGCAGTGGGCCGAGGCGCGGCTCAAGGGCGCGGACAAGGCGGCATCCGCAACGCCTGCCGCACCGGACACACCGGACGCACCAGACACGCGCGGCATGAGCCTGGAGTCGCTGGACAGCGGCCGCCCCGAAATGCAAACCACGCTGGCGCGCGCCGAAAAGTTTCTGAACCTGGTGGCGCTGCTGGCCGCGCTGCTTTCGGCGGTGGCCGTGGCGCTGGCCGCGCGCGCTTTCGCCCTGCGGCGGCTGGATGACGCGGCCCTTTTGCGCGTGCTGGGCCTGCCGCAGCGCGCGCTGGCGGGCGCTTACGCGGTGGAATTTTTACTGGCCGGGCTGGCGGCCAGTCTGGCGGGCGTGGCGCTGGGCTGGGCGCTGCACCACGCTTTCATCTGGCTGCTGGCCGGGCTGGTGCAGGCGGATTTGCCCGCGCCCGGCCCCTGGCCCGCGCTGCTGGGCCTGGGCGTGGGGCTGACGCTGCTGGCCGCCTTTGGCCTGCCGCCCGTGCTGCAACTGGCGCGCGTGCCCCCGCTGCGTGTGCTGCGGCGCGATATGGGCCAGCCCAAGGCCGCCCCGCTGGCCGTGCTGGGCCTGGACATGGCTGGTTTTGCCGCGCTGCTGCTGGCCGCCAGCCGCGACGCCACGCTGGGGCTGATGGCCGTGGGCGGCTTTGCGGGCGCGGCGCTGCTTTTCGCCCTGCTGGCGCGGCTGGCCGTGGCCCTGCTGCGCCGCTGGGCGGGCGCGGCAGATGGCGCCCCGCGCTGGCTGGCGCTGGCCGCGCGGCAAATCACCGCCCGCCCCGCCCATGCCGTGGCGCAAGTCAGCAGCCTGGCCGTGGGCCTGATGGCGCTGGTGCTGCTGGTGCTGCTGCGCACCGACCTGATGGCCAGCTGGCAGCGCGCCACGCCGCCTGATGCGCCCAACCGCTTCACCATCAACGTCATGCCCGATCAGGCCGAAGACTTTCGCGCCGCCCTCGCGCAAGGCGGCGTGCGCGGCTACGACTGGTACCCCATGTTCCGGGGCCGCCTGGTCAGCATCAACGGCCGGCCCGTCACTGCCGCCAGTTTCAGCGACGAGCGCGCGCAGCGCCTGGCCGAGCGCGAATTCAACCTCTCCCACACCCCCACGCTGCCCGCCCACAACAGCCTGGCCGCCGGCCGCTGGCAGCCCGAAGAAGCGGGTGCGGCCAGCGTGGAAGAGGGCCTGGCCGAAACGCTGGGCATCCGCCTGGGCGACACGCTGGGCTTTGACTTCGCCGGCGCCACGCACGAAGTGCGCGTGCGTTCGCTGCGCAAGGTGGACTGGGGATCGCTGCGCGCCAATTTCTTCGTGCTCCTGCCCGTGAGCGAATTGCCCGATGACGTGGCCTATACCTGGATGGCCGCCTGGCGCTCGCCCGGCCAGCCGGGTTTTGACAATGCCCTCGTGCGCCAATTTCCCAACATCACCAGCATCGACATGAGCGCCACTTTGGCGCAGGTGCAGCGCGTGCTGGCGCAAGTGATTCGCGCGGTGGAATTTCTTTTTGCCTTCACCCTGGCGGCCGGGCTGCTGGTGCTGGTGGCCGCCATCACCGCCACGCGCGAAGAAAAAGCGCGCGAATTCGCCATCATGCGCGCCCTGGGCGCTTCTGCCGCCTTGCTGGGTAAGGTGCAGCGCGCCGAACTGGCCGGCGTGGGCCTGCTGGCCGGTGCGCTCGCCAGCCTGGTGGCCAGCATGCTGGGCTGGGGGCTGGCGCGCCACGTCTTTGAATTTGACTGGACCGCGCCCCTGGCCACGCCTTTGCTGGGCAGCCTGGCGGGGGCGGCCCTGGCCCTAGCCGCCGGCTGGTGGAGCCTGCGCGAAGTGCTGCGCCGCCCCGTGGCGCAAACGCTGCGGCAGGCGGGCGAATAACCGGAGCGAATGCCGCTGCCTCTTTTCACGCTCACGGCCAACCCGCGATCCTTGCGCGGTGGCGCCAGGCGTTTTGCGGCGGCTGATTCACCAGCGGGAATGAGCGCAACTGCAACACGCAGCCCGTGCTGAGAAGCTTGTTCAAAGTCCGCGAACGCAGAAAGCGCGGACTTGGGCAGTCCATGGCGTTGCAAACGCCTTGTCAGGCAGCAGGCGGACAGTCAGGCCTTGCGCCTTGCGGTCCATCCCGATTCACTCTTTTCCCCTCACGGCTCAACTCTGGGCAGAATCTCAAAAACAGGAGCAAATTTGAGGGGTCTAAAACACCAGCCTGCGCAGTATCCACTAGGACATCATGCTATGAATAAGGGAGCTAAAATAGACCTTCCAACGTTCGCCCACAGGCGCTAAAAACGACCCCGACGGCCTGTTGCGTCGCAATTGGCTGGCCGGTCAGCCAGCCCGTCTGCGGCTTGCGCTGGCTGCCCAAGCTCTCATCTGCTCTTTCACCCTCCTCGTGGCCAGACCCTGAACAAGCCCTGGGGCCGTGCGGTTGCCTGGCGCGCTCAAAGCGCTTTCAGGCTGCCGGGAACAAGGCGGGCGCCCAGCTCGCGGGTGATGTGCTGCACAAAAGGGTCGGCCATGAGCAGCTCGCGGGCGGCTTGCAGGCGGGCGGCGGCGTGCTGGGCATTGCGGCGGGCGGGGGTGTCGGTGAGGTCGGCGGTTTCGCCGGTTTGCACTTGCAGCGTGATGGCGTGGCCTGCGGCTTGCAAGGCGGCTTGCAGGCGGGAGGCGGTGGCGGGCTGGGCCAGGGTGGCATTGGCGGTGCGCAGCGTCCAGACGCCTTCGCCTCGGGCGATGAGTTGTGATTGCAAGGCGAGTTCGCGCGCGAGGGCGGTGATGGCTTCGCGGGCGATGAGTTCTTGCACGAGGGCGTGCCAGAAGCTGCCTTCGGGCGAGGGGGTGAAGGCGGGCGGCGCAGCGCTGGAGGAAGCGGCGGGCGCGCTGGAAGGGCCTTCGTGCGCTGAGGTTTCGCGCACGGGAATGGCGATGAGGCTGGCAGCGGAAGGCGTTTGAACCGCGCCTGGCTCGCCGGTTGCGCCAGGCGCTTCAGGGGCGGACGGCGCGGCCACATCCGGCGTGGCGTGGCGGGCGTGAGGCGCGGCGATGACGGGCAGGGCCTGCACGGCTGGCGGGCGCGGCCGCTGGCGGGCGGGTTCGGCGGCGTCATGCCAGGGCGGGGCACTGCCGGGAGCGTCTGGGTCGCCTTCAGCCATGAGGGCGTCGAACCAGCCGTCGTCATCCGGCTCGCTGGCGCTGTCTGGCGGCGCAGGGAAGGCGGGCTGGGCGAAGGCTGCGGCTTTTGCGGTTTGGGCTTCTTCGGTTGGGGCTTCTTCGGTTGGGGCTTCTTCGGTTTGGGCTGTGTCTGGCAGGGCGGCAGCGGCTGGCGCGGGGGGCGCATCAGCCGCGTGGGCGGGCGATGGGGCCGGGCGGGCGGCAGGCGCTTGCGGGGCGCTGGATGCGGAAGCCGCCGGGGAACCAACGGCGGGCTGGGCGGCTGGGGCGGGCTGCCGGGCTTCATTGGGCGCGGCTTCTGGGTCTGCGGCAGGTGCGATGGGGTTTGCGGCGCTGGCGGGCGGCGGCGTTGCCGCAGCGGGGGTCGATGCAGCGGCCTCATCCGCTTTCAGTGTTTTTTTTTCTGGCGCGGCGCGGCCGCTGCCGCCGGGTTGGGCGGCAGATGGTTTGAAGGGCAGCAGGCGCAGCAGGGTCATCAGCAGGCCGGTGTATTCGTCGGGGGCCAGGCCCAGTTCGGCGCGGCCATGAATGCACAGGCTGTAGAGCAGCTGCGTTTCATCGGGCGGCAGCAGGGCGGCCAGGCGGGCGGTTTCCTGCACGTCGGGGTCGGCTTCGTCCACGGGCATGCCGGGCACGGCCTGGTGCACGGCCATGCGCTGGAGCACGCTGGCCATGTCTTCCAGCGCGGTGGCGGCTGAAAGGCCGTGGGCGCGCAGGTGGTCCACGGTTTGCACCACGGCGCGGCCATCGGCGGCGGCCAGCGCGTCAATCAGGGCAAAGACGAGGCTGCCGTCCACGCTGCCGAGCATTTGGCGCACGCCCGCTTCGGCAATCTGGCCGCTGCCGAAGGCGATGGCCTGGTCGGTCAGGCTGAGGGCGTCGCGCATGGAGCCGCGCGCGGCGCGCGCCAGCAGGCGCAAGGCGGCGGCTTCGGCTGGCACGTTTTCTTGCGCCAGCACGCGCTGCAAGTGCGCCAGCACGGTTTCGGGGGCCATGGGCCGCAGGTTGAATTGCAGGCAGCGCGAAAGAACGGTGACGGGCACTTTCTGCGGGTCGGTGGTGGCGAGCACGAATTTCAGGTATTCGGGCGGCTCTTCCAGCGTTTTGAGCATGGCGTTGAACGCCGTGTTGCTGAGCATGTGCACTTCGTCAATCATGAAGACCTTGAAGCGCCCTTGCACGGGCTTGTAGACGGCTTGCTCGAGCAGGCCCTGCACTTCGTCCACGCCCCGGTTGCTGGCGGCGTCCAGCTCGGTGTAGTCCACAAAGCGCCCGGCGTCGATGGCCGTGCAGGCCGCGCACTGGCCGCAAGGGGTGGCGGTGATGCCGCCTTGCCCGTCTGGCCCCGTGCAGTTGAGCGACTTGGCCAGAATGCGCGAAACCGTGGTTTTGCCCACGCCGCGCGTGCCGGTGAACAAATAGGCGTGATGCAGGCGCTGCTGCGTGAGCGCGTTGCCCAGGGCCTGCACCACGTGCTCCTGGCCCACCATTTCTGAAAAGTTGCGCGGACGGTATTTGCGGGCCAGGACGAGATAGGACATAGGGCGCGGATTCTATGGGCCGCCCCATGCGGCGCAGGGGCATGGCCGGGTGCGGAATACGGATGGAGCGAGCACGGCATGGCCCTTTGCTTGCCAGCAAGAAACAGGAGCAAATTCAAGCAGGCAAAAAATCCATCTCGCGCAGATTCCACTAGGACCTCATGCTATGGATAAAGGAGCGAAATACCTTGCCTGCCCGCAGCCTGCGCCTGGCCCTTCTTTTCTGCGCCTGTTTTCACCGCCAGGCCCAGGCGGGCAGCGCTGATAATCCGCGCCCATCATGAATCAGCTCGACTCTCTCAGGCAGTTCACTGCCGTGGTGGCCGACACGGGCGACTTTCGCCAGCTGGCGCAGTTTCAGCCGCAAGACGCCACCACCAACCCTTCGCTCATTCTCAAGGCCGTGCAAAAGCCCGAGTACGCGCCGCTGCTGGCGCAAACCGTGGCGGCGCATCGCGGCCGGCCGCTGGACGAAGTGGCCGACCGGCTGCTGGTGCGTTTTGGCTGCGAAATCCTGGCGCTGATTCCGGGGCGCGTTTCCACTGAGGTGGACGCGCGCCTGTCGTTTGACGAAAACGCCACTTACACCCGCGCCGAGCGCCTGATCGAGCTGTATCAGGCCGAGGGCGTGCCGGTGGAGCGCGTGCTCATCAAGATTGCCGCCACGTGGGAAGGCATCCGCGCCGCAGAGCGGCTGCAAAGGCGCGGCATCAACTGCAACCTCACGCTGCTGTTTGCCTTTTGCCAGGCCGTGGCCTGCGGGCAGGCGAAGGTGAGGCTCATCTCGCCTTTTGTGGGCCGCATTTACGACTGGCACAAGGCGCGCGCGGGCAGCGCGTGGGACGAGGCAGCGCACACGGGCGCCAATGACCCCGGCGTGCAGTCCGTCACGCGCATCTTCAACCACTACAAGCGCTTTGGCATCGCCACCGAAGTGATGGGCGCGAGCTTTCGCAACACGGGCCAGATTGCCGCACTGGCCGGGTGCGATTTGCTCACCATCAGCCCCGATTTGCTCGCCCGGCTGGCCGAAAGCCGCGCGCCCCTGCCGCGCGCGCTGGACGCCGCAGCCGCCCGCCAGCTTGACTTGCCCGCCGCCAGCTTTGGCGCCGATGAGGAAGCGGCCTTTCGCTTTGCGCTCAATGAAGACGCCATGGCCACCGAAAAGCTGGCCGAAGGCATCCGCGCCTTCGTGGCCGACGCGAAAAAGCTCGACGCGCTGTTGCAGCAATGAGCCTTGCCAGCCGCCCGCGCTGCGACGCCACGCCCGCCTGGGCCGCTCTGGCCGCGCACCACCGGCAGCGTTTTGACGGGGCGGATGCGTTTGATTTGCGCCGCGCCTTTGCCGAAGACGCCCGGCGTTTTGAGCGCCTGAGCCTGCAAGCGCCGCACGTTTTCGCCGATCTGTCCAAAAACCTGCTTGACGAGCGCGCCCTGGCGCTGCTGCTGCAACTGGCCGCCCAATGCCAGCTTGAAAGCTACCGCGACGCCATGCTGGGCGGCCAGGCCGTGAACAACACCGAAGGCCGCCCGGCCCTGCACCCGCTGCTGCGCTGCCCGCCCGGCGCTGCGCCCGCCGCGCTGCAAGCCGAACACCGCGAGTGCATGAAGCAGCTTGACGCCATGCTGGCGCTGGCCGAAAGCATCCGCGCCCAGGGGCGCTTCACCGACGTGGTTCACATCGGCATCGGCGGCTCTGACCTCGGCCCGCGCCTGGCCTTGCAGGCGCTGCAAGATCACGTGTGCCCCGGCGGGCCGCGCATCCACTTCGTGGCCAACATGGACGGGCACGAGCTGGCCGCCGCGCTGACCGCGCTGCAACCGGCGCGCACGCTTTTCGTCATTGCCTCCAAGAGCTTTGGCACCGCCGAAACGCTGCAAAACGCCCGCTCCGCGCGCGCCTGGTTTTTGCAAAACGGCGGGCAGGAAAGCGATCTGGCCACGCACTTTGCCGCCCTGACGGCCCGGCCCGAAGCCGCACGCGCCTTTGGCGCGGGCCAGTGCCTCACCTTTGCCGAGGGCGTGGGCGGGCGCTACTCGCTGTGGTCGGCCATTGGCCTGCCCGTGGCCATTGCGCTGGGCGCGGCAGGCTTCAAGGCGCTGCTGGCGGGCGCGCATGAAATGGACTGCCACTTCGCCAGCGCCCCCTTGCACGCCAACCTGCCCGTGCTGCTGGGCCTGCTGGATGTGTGGAACCGCAACTTCCACCGCTTTGCCAGCCGTTGCATCGCCCCCTACCACCACGGCCTGCGCCGCCTGCCCGCCTATTTGCAGCAGCTTGAGATGGAAAGCAACGGCAAGCGCGTGGACGCCGCCGGCCGGCCCCTGGCCTTTGACAGCGCCCCCGTCGTCTGGGGCGAAGCGGGCAGCAACGGCCAGCACGCTTTCTTTCAGATGCTGCACCAGGGCACGCAAGTCATTCCCGTCGATTTCATCGCCACGCGCGAAGCCGCGCACGAGCTGCCCGGCCACCACGCCAAGCTGCTCACCAACGCGCTGGCCCAGTCGCGCGCGCTCATGATGGGACAGGCGGGCGAAGACGGCCACCGGCACTTTCCCGGCAACCGCCCCAGCACTTTTTTGCTGCTGGAGCGGCTGGAGCCGGCCAGCTTCGGCGCCCTGCTGGCGCTGCACGAGCACCGCGTGTTCACCAGCGGCGCCATCTGGGGCCTCAACAGCTTTGACCAGTGGGGCGTGGAGCTGGGCAAGCGCCACGCGGGCGACATCGAAGCCTGCCTGCTGCAAGGCCACGCGCAGGGCATGGATGCTTCCACGGCCGGGCTGCTGGCGCGGCTGCGCTAGCGCGGCCCAGGCCAGGGCAGGCGCAAGCCGCCCCGGAGCCTGTTCATGAAAGCCAACTGGCCGTCTGAATCAGCTCCTGGATTGATAGCATGATGTCCTAGTGCACATTGCGCGAAAGCCAGTTTTCATGCCGCCGGATTTGCTCCTCTTCTTGAAGAATGAAACCCTGCCGCGAGGAGCGAATGGCCAGACGGCGCAGGCGGTTCTCAGGCTTTTTGCTCCATGGCCCAGGCCACGTGCTCGCGCACCATTTCGTCGGGGTGTTCGCGCCGCGCAGCCAGCGCGGCCAGCAAGGGGGCGCGGGCGGGGTCGTCTGCGGGCAGGCGGGCCAGGGCGTTGCCCAAGGCGACGGCCACATTGCGCAGCCAGCGGGCATGGCCGATGCGGCGGATGGGGCTGCCTTCGGTGCGGCGCAGAAATTCTTCTTCGCTCCAGGCCAGCAGGGCGGTCAGGGGCGCGTCCGTCAGGCCCTCGCGCTCGTCAAAGTCGGGCAAGGCGCTGACGTGCGCGTATTTGTTCCAGGGGCATACGCGCTGGCAGTCGTCGCAGCCGTAGATGCGGTTGCCAATGAGCGGGCGCATGTCTTCGGGAATGGCGCCGTGCAGCTCGATGGTCAGGTAGGAGATGCAGCGCCGCGCGTCCAGCCGGTGGGGCGCGACGATGGCGCCGGTGGGGCAGGCGTCCATGCAGGCGGTGCATGTGCCGCAGTGGTGGGTGACAGGCTCGCTGGGCGGCAGGGCGATGTCCACATAGATTTCGCCCAGAAAGAACATGGAGCCTGCATCGCGCGAGAGCACGAGGGTGTGCTTGCCGCGCCAGCCCTGGCCGCTGCGGGCGGCCAGCTCGGCCTCCAGCACGGGGGCCGAGTCGGTGAAGACGCGGTGGCCGAAGGGGCCGAGTTCGGCGGCCATGCGCGCTTGCAGCTTTTGCAGGCGCGCGCGCATCACCTTGTGGTAGTCGCGCCCACGGGCATAGACGGACACCACGCCTTCTTGCGGGCGCTGAAGGCGCTCGAACTCCACGCGCTGCCAGCCTTGGGGCGTGCTGCGCGGCAGGTAGTCCATGCGGGCGGTGATGACGCTGACGGTGCCGGGCACCAGCTCGGCAGGGCGCGCGCGCTTGACGCCGTGCGCGGCCATGTAGTCCATGCTGCCGTGAAAGCCTTGCGCCAGCCACTGGCTCAGGCCCGCCTCGGCGCTGGACAGGTCCACGCCCGCCACGCCGATTTGGGAAAATCCCAGCTCCTTGGCCCAGGCGCGCACGCGCTCCAGCAGTGCAACAGGGTCGATCCGGGCCTGCGGGTCTTGATCGGTGGGCATGATTTGTATTTGTCGTTTCCGCAAAGGGGCCGGATTGTTGCCAAAACAGCCCGCCCGCCGCCGCCCCGTCCATATCCATGAACACGCCATGACCGCCCTGCAAGCAGCGCCTTCACCTTCCGCCTTGCAGAAAAACACCCCGGACAGCGCCGCAAACAGCGCCCCGGATACCCCCCCTGCCCTGCAACTGGCCTGCCGCAGCGAGGCCGGCACCGCCGCGCTGGCGCAGCGCCTGGCGCGCGGGCTGCAAGAGGCCGCGCCGCAAGGCGCGTTCATCGCCCTGCGCGGCGGCCTGGGCGCGGGCAAAACCACTTTCACGCGCTACCTGCTGCGCGCCCTGGGCGTGGCCGGGCGCATCAAAAGCCCCACCTACGCCGTGATGGAGCCGCATGAAACGCCGTCAGGACTGGCCGTTTTTCACTTTGACTTCTACCGCTTCAGCGACCCCGCCGAGTGGGAAGACGCGGGCCTGCGCGACGCCTTTGCCGCGCCCGCGCTGAAGCTGGCCGAGTGGCCGCAGCAAGCGGGCGGCCTGCTGCCCGCGCCCGATCTGGATGTGCTCATCGCCCCCGAAGAAGGCAGCGCCGCCGCAGACGGCGCCCTGCAAGCGCGCCGCATCACCCTCACCGCCGCCACCCCTTTGGGGCGGCGGCTTCTGAACACCCTTGATTCGCACACCCTGGAGAGCTTCTGATCCATGCAACGCCGCGAACTACTCAAAAAAGGCAGCTCCCTGGCCCTGCTGCTGGGCGCGCCGCAACTGGTGCAAGGCGCGGGCATCATCGCCGTGCGCGTGTGGCCCGCGCAGGACTACACGCGCGTGACCATCGAGTCTGACGCGCCCCTGAAAGCCAGCCACCGCACCGTGGAAGACCCGCCGCGCCTGGCCGTGGACATTGACGGCCTCAAGCTCGACGCCGCCTTGCAGCAGCTGGTGGGCAAGGTGCGCAGCGACGACCCCAACATCGCCGGCGTGCGCGTGGGCCAATACGCGCCCGGCGTGGTGCGGCTGGTGTTCGACCTCAAGCGCGCCACCGAACCGCAAGTGTTCACCCTCACCCCCGTGGCCGCCTACAAATACCGCCTGGTGTTTGACCTGTACCCGGCCAACCCGCCCGACCCCATGGAAATGCTGCTTGCCCAGCTGGGCCAGGGCGGCGCGCAGCCGCCCATTCCCGCCCCGCCGCCCGGCCAGCCCACGCCGCCGGCCACGGGCGTGCACGTGGCGCAGGCCGACGAGCACGACCCCCTGGCCGAACTCATCGCCCGCCAGACCAGCAAATACCGCGAACCCGGCACGTCCGGCGCACCCGGCGCTCCCTCCACCGCCGTGGCCTCGGCAGACGGCATCGGCATCAAACCGCCGCCCAGGCCCGAGCCTGACCGCACCGTCGCCAGCGCGGGCGCGCCCGGCATC